>JABLTO010051657.1_pt1 | contig 26816 bp, 10 predicted proteins | sample 7160091 | NCBI WGS metagenome assembly JABLTO01 (sample SAMN14651225, study PRJNA627086) | human gut metagenome | isolation source: feces | host: Homo sapiens
GCAACGCAGATGCCGTGCCGCAGCTGCCGGAGCGGTGCTTAAGCCGCAAGGCGGGAATTGTGCGGTGTTGCCCTTATATAATAGGCAAAGGAGAACCCCATGGTACGCGAACTGATGAAAGATACGGTATTCCTGGCCCAAAAAGCCCAGCCCGCCACGGCTGATGACATCCCCACGGCGGACGACCTGCTGGACACCCTGCGTGCCCACGCCGATGGCTGCGTAGGCATGGCTGCCAACATGATCGGCGTCAACAAAGCTATCATCGTGTTTGATGACGAGGGCACCCTGAGGGAGATGTTCAACCCCGAGATCGTCTACCGCAAGGGCCTCTATCTTACCGAGGAAGGCTGCCTCTCCCTGCAGGGCCAACGCAAGACCAAGCGCCACAAAACCATCAAGGTGCAGTGGCAGGACCGCGAAATGCACACTCACATCAAAAACTTCACCGGCTGGACCGCCCAGATCATCCAGCACGAAGTCGACCATTGTAACGGTATCATCATCTAAACTACATCTACCCAGAAAGCCGAGCGCCCCGCCGCGCCCGGCTTTTTGTAGTTGTTATCTTGCTGCGCAGCGGATGCTTGCAAAGTTCAGGCGCGCTTACTATAATAAAGGAAAGCACCAGTGTTTGAAAAAGAAAACAGAGAGGGGGAACCTTTTGTGGCTGACGTTACGAAAGCAATCAAAAATGGCTCATTGACGGCGTTGGAGGGCACCATCCTTGCAGATATTGAAGCGCAGATCCACCAGGGTAAAAAGGTTGGCATCCGCGAAATGGCAGCTCGCAACTTTACTTCCACCACTACGATCATCCGCCTGGCAAAAAAACTTGGCTATCAGGGCTTTACCGATATGTACTATGCGCTGATGAAGGAAGCGGAAAACGGCCGCCAGGAACAGTGGGAGGCAGTTCCGTTCCTGGAACGCTTTACCGAGAATATGCGGGAGAGCGAGAACGACTATGCGCAGCTTACATCTTTGGCCGAAACGTTGTGCCAGTGCAAAGGCATTGTGTATATCTGCGGCATGGGATTTTCCAGTTTCCCGGCGGACTATTTCTGCAAAAAACTGTTGGTGCAAGGCGTGACCTGCATTTTCTCCGGGGCGGAGGAGAGCAGCGGGATTTTTGAAAATAATCTTGCCTCTATTAACTTGTTTATCGCCGTTTCCAAATCGGGCGAAACGCCTAAAATCGTGGAGCGTGTGCGTCGTGCCCAGGCGGGTAATATCCGTATTGCAGCTTTTACGGGAAACGCCAAAAGTACATTGGCAAAAGCGAGCGACATCCTCATCAAGATGGAGGATGAAGATCTTAATGATGACCGCAACCTGAAGCCGTGTTTTTTCTTTGCTGGCATCCTTTTAAAAATGGAACAGGTCATTTTAGAAATGCAGCGCATAAAAAAGAACGAAAAAACGAAGAAAAACAAAAAATAGGCGATGCTAAAAAAGAGGGATAGTCACAACTAAAAAAATCAAAACCGGATAGACTATTGTAAAAATGTTACTGTTTTCAGTAACATTTTTCTTTTTAACTGTGGAATATGTACAAACGCAAAACGCTGTGCTAAAATAAGAATCGTCAAAGGCACGTGCGAATCTTCCGTGGCTAGGAAGAAATAAAATGGAGAATTTTATATCCCTCTTTGCAAAAAACAGTCCACTGCCTGTTACGCAAAGAGACATGTAAAAAACAGGAGGAAAACGAGATGAAATTTAAAGACAGGGCAATGTCATCAATGCAAAATTTTGCCCGCGCAATGTTCATGCCAGTGCTGATCCTGCCGATCGTGGGTCTGCTGATCGCGGTCGCCAATCTATTCACGAACGCAAGTCTGATCCAAGACGTCCCCTTCTTGAATAACCCGGTAACGATCGGGTTTGGCACAATCTTATCCGGCTGCATGCAGCCAATTTTGAGCAATCTGGGTCTGATCTTCGCAGTTGGCGTTTCGATTGGCCTGGCGAAAGAGAAAAAGTCGGATGCCGCGTTCATCAGTGTGTTGACCTACGTTGTGTTCCTGAACGCGATGAACAAGTACATGAATCTGCGCGGCCTGCTGGCCCCGGCGGATGCACTGCGCGGTACAGGTCAGTCCATTATTCTGGGCGTGCAGGTGCTGGAAATGGGTGCCTTCCTGGGTATTATCCTGGGCCTTGTGGTGGCCGCGGTGCACAACCGCTTTATCAACACCGAATTCAAGGGTGCGTTCCAGATCTACGGTAGTGCACGTTTCGTGTTCATCGTCATGATTCCGGTTACCATCCTTCTTGCGGTCGTCTGCACCCATGTTTGGCCGCCAATCCAGAGCGTGATCTCCAAGTTCGGCACGATCATTGGTGAATCCGGTAACTTGGGCTACTTCCTCTTTGGTGCTTCGGAACGGCTGCTGATCCCCGTTGGTCTGCACAACGTCCTGAACCCGATGATCCTCTACACCTCGCTGGGCGGCAGTGCTATGATCGATGGCGTCTTGGTCGAGGGGGCCCGCAACATTACCCTGGCCGAACTGGCCAGCCCCAATGTGGCTACCCTTTCTACTGCTGCGATCTTCGAGTGCCGCGGCGTTACCAAGATCTTCGGCCTGACCGGCGCTGCTCTGGCTATGTATCAGGCGGCTCGCCCCGAAAACAAACAGCGTGTTAAATCCATCCTGGTGCCCGTTGTGCTGACTTCCTGCATTGCCGGTATCACCGAGCCTATCGAATTCTCCTTCCTTTTTGTGGCACCGGTCCTGTACGTGGTCCATGCTATCCTCAGTGGCGCTGGCCTGGTACTGGCAAACCTGCTGGGCGCTCGCACCATTGCTTACAATGGCATTATTGACTTCATTCTTTATAATGTTCCTGCCGGTATCAACAAAACCCATTGGCCTGCCTTCCTGCTGGCTGGCGTCATCATGTTCGTGGTCTACTATGTGGTGTTCTACTTCCTCATCACCAAGCTGAACCTGCATACTCTCGGCCGTGAGGATGAAGGTGGAGAGATGAAGCTGTACAGCAAGAAAGAGTACAAGGAAAAGCAGGCTAAAGAAAAGCAGGCCCATGCAAACGCCGCTGCTCCGTCTGGCAAAATCGACGCTGCTACCATCGTAGCCGCGCTCGGCGGTAAGGACAACCTGCTGGAAGTGGATAACTGCTTCACCCGCCTGCGCCTGAAAGTTAAAGACAACACCAAAATAGACCAGGCAACACTGAAAAGCCAGACCGGCGCTTCGGGTGTCATGATCAAAGGCCAAATCGTGCAGGTCATCTACGGCCTGAAGATTAACGCCGTACGCAGAGCGGTTGATGAAGAACTTTCCAAATAAGAATAAATTTACAGAACAGGAATGACTTATTATGATGGACAAGAAGAACAAAAAGTTTAACGTAGTTATTGCCGGTGGTGGCAGCACCTATACCCCTGGCATCGTTATGATGCTACTTAGCAACCAGGATCGTTTTCCGCTGGAATCGCTGACGCTGTATGATAACGATGCCGAGCGCCAGGCCGTTCTTGGTGAGGCAATCAAGATTCTGATGCATGAGCAGGCTCCCCAGATCCGTTACGAGTACACGGTTGACCCCGTGGTAGCCTTTACGGGCAAGGACTTCTGCATGGCGCACATCCGCGTAGGCAAGTTTGCCATGCGTGAGCAGGACGAAAAGATCCCCCTGCGTTACGGCGTGGTCGGCCAGGAGACCTGCGGCCCCGGCGGCATCGCTTATGGCATGCGCAGCATTACCGGCATGATGGAGATCATCGATTACATGGATAAGTATTCTCCTGACGGCTGGATTCTGAATTACTCCAACCCCGCTTCCATCGTAGCCGAAGCCTGCCGCGTTATGCGTCCCAAAGCACGCATCATCAATATTTGCGATATGCCCATCGCCACCAAGACCCGCATGTCCTACATTGTGAATAAGGACCCCAAGGATCTGGATGTGCGCTACTTCGGCCTGAACCACTTCGGCTGGTGGACCAGCGTTACGGATGAACTGGGCAACGACCTGATGCCGCAGATTCAGGATTATGTCTCCAAAAACGGCTACCTGACCCCCAAGGCCATTGAAAAGCAGCATATGGAGCCCAGCTGGCAGGCCACACACCGCAAGGCGGCCGACCTGATGAAAGTTGATCCTCGCTTCCTACCCAACACCTACCTGAAATACTACCTCTTCCCTGACTACGTTGTGGAGCACTCTGACCCCAACTATACCCGTGCCAACGAGGTTATGAACGGTCGTGAGAAGCGCATCTTCGGTGCCGCACGTGACATTATCGCAGCGGGCACGGCTGTCAACGGTGGGTTCGAGATCGATGTGCATGCAACTTTCATCGTTGACCTGGCTACGGCAATTTCCTATAACACCCATGAGATCATGCTCTGCATTGTGGAGAATAAGGGTGCGATCTGCAACTTTGACCCCACCGCCATGGTCGAGGTCCCCTGCGTGATCGGCAGCCGCGGTGCCGAGCCCATATGCCAGGGCTACATTCCCACCTTTGAAAAAGGCATGATGGAGGAGCAGCTGGCAGTTGAACGCCTGGTCGTCGAAGCCTATGTCGAGCACAGCTACCAGAAACTGTGGCAGGCCCTGACGCTGTCCAAGACGGTGCCCAGCGCCACGGTCGCCAAAAAGATTCTGGATGACCTGATCGTCGCCAATAAGAATTACTGGCCTGAACTGCATTAAATAATTCCCATAAGGAAAAACGCAAAACAGCGTCCCCGATGACTGCCATGTGCAGCGCTGGGGACGCTGTTTCATGTATGGGCCTACATGGGAAAATTGCCTTTCGACAAAAATTGACAATCCGCCGCCGCGTATATAATAGTGCCATATATTGTTACGGCATAAAATGCCTGCGGTTTCCGCGCAAAGGAAAGCAGTTATGAAATATAAACGCACGATCCAACAGGTCCGCGTGCTGGCGGTGCTGCTGTGCCTGGCGGCGTTCCTGGTGCTCAACAGCATCGTCCATGCCCGCAAATGCCTGGATGCGGACATGAACGCCCACCTGGCTAAGCTGCTAAATATGCCGCTGGTCAAGGCGACCATCGCCAAGTTTACCCAACATTCGACAACTGTATAAAGCCATGGAAAATTGAAGCATGCCCCACAGCGCCCCTGCGGCCGGAACTTACCGGCTGCGGGGGCGTTTTGTTGTGCCCTAAAAATCCTGACAATTTCACAAAATCTGTTGTACGAGGGAAAAATACAAACATTTTCGTAAAAATTTCTTTGCGAAGCATGTCGAAAACGGTCGATGTAGCGCGACAAAAGTCGACACAAACCTTGAAAAAATCGCGGTATGTTATTAAAATAAAATAGACCGCAATAAAAAATAGCAGCCCTGTAAAACCCCACAAACTGGTGGAAAAACAGGTGCCGCGTACCTATACATAGTGGCAAGAGGCAAGCACCACCACATAGCAAAACCGATATGGAGGGACGGTTCGCATGAAGAAAAAGAGCATACAAAGGATCGCAGCATGGCTGTTGGCTGCCGGCATGATGGCCGGCACTTTTGCCCAGCCCATGGCCGTATATGCCGAGAGCACGGCATCCATCGCGGCCAGCGATAGCACAACAGGGGACAGCATCACCGCAGACGCGGATGTGGTTGTTGCCACCCCCACGCCGGAGCCTGACACCGGCACGGATACGGCTGCTACCCCGGTCCCTACGGCGGATCCCCAAACTCCGCAGGACCCGGCAAGCACAGCTGCGCCCGAAACCACCCCGGCCCCCGATGCCGCCGAGGATGTGCCCACCCCGACGCCCACCCCGGCTGCCGAGGACACGGCAGACGATGCCGCCGACACGGACGACACCACCGATACGACCACCACCGTCACCCCGGCAGACCTGCAAAGCTGCATCGCCCTGCTGGCGGCCTCGCAGCTCAGCCTGGACGCGGACAGTATCGAGCCCGATGTCCGCGAGGAGACCCTGGCCCTGTCGGACGAGATCACCGAGACCGAACCGTCCACCCTGCAGGCGGTGGTCAATGCGGCGGTGTATGCAGCCCCGGAAAGCCAGACCGACATTAAGGTCGATGTGCCCGCCCACAATTACACCGGCACGCTGGTCATTCCCGATGCAACCATCGTTGGCAAGGACGCCAGCGGCAAAGAGATCAACATCAACTACACAAACAAAAACATCATCTTAAATATGACCGGCTCCACGCTGACAGTGCCCACCGATGCGGCTGTCGGCGTATCCGTGTTTGGCTCGCTCACCATCCGGGGCGGTACCATCAAGGCGGCCGACGGCTGCACTGCCACCCGCGGCGTGCAGGTGCAGCTGGGCAGCGCCCTCACGCTGGATGGCACGACCATCAGCGACTTTACCTACGCAGGCCCCGGCGCGGGTGTGTACGTAAAGGGCACCGCCGCCGTGGATACCAACGGCCAGTTCGATGTTGCTCTGGGCGAAAATCAGGAACCGCTGCAGAACGCGGACAACACCTATCAGTTCAAAAAGCTCCAGCGTGAAAACGGCAACAGCATGGACACCAGCTTTACCATGAAGGGCAGCGCCACCATCACCAACTGCAAATCCGACGGCAACGGCGCGGCCCTGTATGTGCATAACGCAGCCCTGCTCACGCTGGAAAGTGCCAACTTTACCACCAACAACGCGGGCGGCTTTGGCGGTGCGGTCTACCTGGGCACCGGTGTACAGACCACCATTGGCGATGGCGTGACCTTTACGGGCAACCATGCCGCCAAGGACGGCGGTGCGCTGTACCTGGCCAACCAGTACACCCTGCATGTCAAGGCGGACAACATCCTGGTGCAGGTGCCGGTTACGTTCAACGGCGGCACCTTTACCGATAACAGCACCGATACCTACGGCGGTGCGCTGGCCTTTGACCCCGCCTTTGACGGCATTGCCGACAACACCATCGAGAACGTGACCTTCGGCCAGGCCGAGACCACCACCTCCGAGGAGGAAGATGCCGAGGAAGAAACCACCCTGCACGGCAACTATGCGGCCCTGCGCGGCGGCGCGATTGCCTTTAACAGCAATATCAAGGAAAACACGCTGAAAAACTGTACCTTTAGGGGCAACACGGCCCTGCGGTATGCGGGCGCAGTGTACTACCCCAACAACTACGGCAAAACTACCGTGTTCAACCCTGTTTACACAGTGGAAGGCTGCACTTTTGACCGGAACTCTGCCACCTATGATGTAAAAAATGGCGACGATGCCGGCGGTGGCGCGATTCTGATTCAGGTCAACCCCACTGACAAGCCCAACACTGTGCAGGTGGCCAGCTTGCACGTGAAGAACAGCACCTTTACCGGCAACACCGCCACCGGCTATGGCGGCGCTATCTCCACCCGGCGGGAAACCGGCTACGGCAACGCCCACATTTACCTGAATATTGACGGCAGCAATTTTGATAGCAACCGCGTGACCTCGGCAGGCAACGGCGGTTGGCGCGGCGGTGGTGCTGTGTGGGTGAGCGGTTGCGCCTGGGCAGACTTTACTGCCAATACGTTTACCGGCAACTACAGCGCCCATTTCGGCGGTGCCATTGCTTCTAACAACGATAACGTCTACCAGGGCCGCGTCATTACACTGGGTGTCCTGCGGGAGGATGGCACCCCTGACCCGGACAAGGCGAATACGTTTACCAACAATAGCGCGAACAGCTGGGGTGGTGCTATCAGCACCGGTGCAAGTGGCAGCGGCGATAATACCAACGGTATTTACACCACGGTGCGTATTTATGGCGGCAGCTTTGCTGGTAACACGACCCTTTGGGGTTCTGGCGGCGCTTTGTATGTTGACAGCGGCACCCAGCGCGATGACCTGGGCTTGGAAGTCGTGGGCGCCACGTTTACCGACAACCAGGCTAAAAACTCGTCCAGTTCTGGTGCAGTCCGTATCTACGGTGTTCCTACCAGCTTTAAAGATTGTGAATTTACCAACAATACCACCGAGCAGAGCCACGGCGGCGCTATCTGGGTCAACCGCACCAATCGGTTTGACATGGATAACGTGACCTTTACAGGCAACACCGCTGGTGCTGTGCGCAATGATGGCTGGGGCGGTGCAGTCTTTATTAACGAGATCCCCTCCTCGTTTGGGGCTACTTTTACATGGAACGGTGTTACGTTTAAGGACAATACCTCCCGCAGCCACGGCGGCGCAGTGGGTATCAATACAAACGCATACCTGACCCTGAACGCAACCAACATTACGGCCAGCAATAACAAGAGCATCAGCCAGAACGGCGGTGCGTTCTATCTGAGCCAGGGCCATTACACCCTGACGGATGCCGTGTTTGAAAACAACATCGCAGGCAACAACGGCGGCGCTATTTACGTATGGAACCAGTATGGCGGCAACAGCCTGACCATCAACGGCAACAGCAGCTTTGCGGGCAATACGGCAAACAACTCCGGCGGTGCAGTTCAGTTTGAAAGCAACAACCAGTACCGTACAGGCGCAGACGGCAATCTCGAATACTACCGTGGCGAGCTGAACATCATCGGCACAGCAGATAACCCCATCGTGTTCAGCAACAACACCGCCAAAAACTACTCCGGTGGCGCTCTCTGCATCGGTGCCCATAACACCGACACGCTGGATTATCTGGATGTTCATGATAATACCGCCCTGCGGTACGGCGGCGGTATCTATATCAATAACAGCACCACCAAGGGTACGCTGACCAACAGCAAAATTCACAACAATACTACAAGCTGGGCTGGCGGCGGCGTGGACATCCACAACTACCTAGATTTCCAAGAAACCAAAGTGGATAACGCCACAAAAATCACCCGCACGGGTAGACCCGGTGATTTTACCATTCAGGACTGTGAAATCACCGGCAACTCCACCACCGGCACGGATGGTAACTGCATCGGCGGCGGTGGTATCAGCATTACTTCCGACCTGCGCAGAAGCGAACTCTATAAAGAAAAATCCGGCACGGTCAACATCATCGATACCGTGGTGGAGCGCAATACCACGACTCTGGCTGGCGGCGGTATTTACTGCGGCTATAACGGCACCAACAATATCAGCGGCGGCAGCATCTCCAACAACACCAGCGGCATTACTGCTACAACTGCCATCGATGCAGTAAACAAGTATAAATATGGCGGTGGTGCGGTAGCTGTCGGCAATAACACCACAACCATCAAAGGCGGCACGGTTATTGCAGGCAACACGTCAGGCGTTGATGGCGGTGCTCTGTATGTGAAAAATGCAGACAGCAGAGTGCTGCCCGCCAGCCTGACCACCGAGGATTGCGAAATCAAAAACAACACAGCCAAAAAGGGCGGCATCGCGTACGTTAGTGCGGGGGCCAGCTTCGCTATGGGCAAAAAGACTTCCCCCGATAGCAACGAGGGTGTCGGCGATGTGTTTGTGGAAACGAACGCGGGCAAAGTGACCCTGCCCGCCGCTAAACAGCTGAAAGGCGAGTATGATGCCTGGCTGATGGACGACGCGACTTCGATTGAAACGGCCGTCACCAACGATAGCAGCGCCGAGCATTACTACACCCTGCAGGGCGCGGCCCGCGTTGTGGCCCGTCTGAACGGCCTGCTCGGCTCCTGGACCGGCAAAGAGTACACCACCCTGCAGGCCGCGCTGGATGAGGCGGCGAAGAAAACCGGCACCGCCAGCATCGACCTGCTGGCCGATGTGGGCGAGCAGGTCACGGCTACCACCGTGAATAACTCCATCGCCCTGAACCTGAACGGCTACACCCTCACCGGCAAGATCACCCTGACCAACGGTCAAAACACCAACGCCTTTACCCTGACCGATGAAAAGGCCGACAATTATAAAGCAGGAAGCGCCGGCGGCGTCCTCACCGGCCCAGCCAACGGCATTGAGATGAACAACGGCACAAAATCGGCCCATAACACGTTGATACTGACCGGCAAGACCCTGACCTTGCGTAACCTGTCTCGCGCGGTATACGGTGACAGATACATCGATGTTACGGCCAAAGATGTAACCTTTACCGGCAACACCAGCGCGTGTATCTGGCTGAATAACGACAATAATATCAAAGTAGACGGCGCAGTGTTTACGAAAAACACCGGCTATAGCATTGTGCAGAATAGCAACGACTCTACCGTTGACTTGAAGAATGTCGAAATCTACGAGAACAACGGTAACCAAGGCGGGCGTGTATATCTGGGTAATAGAAATACCATTACTGTTGATGGCGGTGAATACCACGATAATGCGACCACCAGCCAGAACGGCGGTGTTATTTTTGCAAATGGTCAAGGCAACACCGTCACCATCAACAGCGGCGAGTTCTACAACAATAAGGCTGTCAACGGCGGCGCAGTGTACATGGGGCAATTGGGTACCCTTACCATCAATGGCGGCAGCTTCCATGACAACACCGCCACCACCAACGGCGGCGCAATTGTGGCATGCAACGCGACCGGCGGCAACCACATCACTACCCTTACCATCACAGGTGGTGAGATCTATAACAACACCGCCGTTAATGGCGGCGCGGTGTACATGAGCACCGGCACCGGCCTTGGCACCTTTACCATGACCGGCGGCGAAATTTACGAAAATACCGCCGACAACGGCGGCGCTCTCTACATTGCTACCAAGGCTAAAGTCACCCTCTCTGCCGCCGAGGGCGCGGACGTGGGCGGTATCATCCGGGATAACGTCGCCAGCCAGCTGGCCAGCAACCTGTATCTGGGCGGAGCCGACAGCTCCCTGACCGTGGGTGAAAAGACCCTGCTCCACGGCGGTACCATCGCGGGCGATGTGCTGTTTGCCCAGGGCGGTACGGTCGACCTGGCCAATACCCAAGATCTGCACACCGATGGCATCGAGAACGCCAAAGATCTCGTCTGGCTGAAAAATGATGCGACCACCGGCAAAACGGTGCGCAGTGAGACTGCTCCGGCCCAGACCATCTACACCCTGGCCCCGGCGGGGGAGAACACCGGCAGTTACGCCGCCCGTATTGGCAGTGATAAGTATTTCAGCATCAACCAGGCCATCAAGGCCATGGAAGCAGCGGATGCCGAGGATGCAGAAACTAACACCACCATCCACCTGCTGCGCGACCAGACCGAGGATGTGACCATCAACAACACCAAGCACAGCCCCACCCTGAACCTGAACGGCTACACCCTCACCGGCCATATCACGGTAAACAACCTGAATAATGTGGGCCTGACCTTTACCCTGACGGATGACAACACCCAGGCCGACTACAACAACAAAGCCGGTAGCCGCGGCACGCTGACCGCCGCCAGCGGTACTTTGCTCAACATCAAAGATCAATCCAACAAACCCGAAAACACCACCGTAAAGCTGCAGGGCGTGACCCTGACCGGCTCTACTCGCGGCGTCTATGCGGGCAGCAATGTCAACCTGGTGGCTGAGGGCAGCTCGTTCAGCGGCCATACGGTTACAACGGTCAACACCCACGGCGCGGCCATCAGCTACGGCGGCGTTGGCACGCTGGTGGTAAACAAATGCAAATTTGCCGATAACCGCGTGACGGCCAACGGCCATGCGGGTGCTATCTTCATGAACAACGCCTCTTGCAAAGCCACCATCACAAACAGCACCTTTACCAACAACCAAAGCGAATCGAATTACGGCGGTGCTATGTGGCTGGCTGGCCATGCTATTACCCTGCGCGGCAACACCTTTGCAGGCAATACGGCAGGTTCCGTTGGCGGTGCGGTCTACCTTGTGCCTTGCACAAATGTCGAAAAGGCCGCAGCCGAAACCGAAGCCTACAGCAGCTACGATGCCGTGCTGGAAAACAACACCTTTAAGAATAATAAGGCCTACAGCGGCGGCGGTGCTCTGTACATAACCCCCTCGACCATTACGGTAACTACCCTGGTAGACCGGTGCACCTTTACCAATAACAGCAGTACTACGGGCAACGGCGGCGCTGTGTATAACAACCAGGGCACCCTGACCCTGGGCACGGACAACCTGTTTGAGGAAAACAAGTCCTACGGCGGCGGCAGTGGCATGTACGTGGGCGGTAACCTGTACTCCGTCCGCGATCTATCGGGCGTTGAACTTCCCAAGGAGAGTTACGACACCAAGTTCATCAATAACACTGCCGGCTACGGCAACTACAGCGGCGGCAATGCTGCACTGAGCGTGAGCGGCGGCGCAACCAAAAACATGCGCTATATGCTGTTTGATGACAACGTTGCGGCCTACGGCAACACGGCCTCGGCCATTTATATCGGCACAGGTTCCGCCAGCACGGCCCAGCGCGATATGTGGATCGACCATTGCCGCTTTGTGAATAATGTAGGAAACCGCTACACCGTGTATGTGGATACCAACTACACCAACAAGAACCTGCTGAAAATCAATGATACGGTTTTTGATAGCAACACCGTAAAATATGGCCGCACGGACGGCGATGCGGCATTGCTGTACATTGCCTATGGCAACAGCGTGATGATGAGTGACTGCACCATCACCAAGACCCTGGGCGAGGGCCGTGTCCTGCGCTATTATGGCGGCGGTACGCTGGATAAGGACGGCAACGCTGTCCCCGCCACCGGCACCTTTACCAACGTGACCATTACCGACAACAAAAACTGTTATTATACGCCCGTTAGCCTGACAAACGCAAACAGAGCAGACAGCGATGAGTGGAAAAAGCTCAGCATCCAGGCCAAAAGCACCTGGACGGGCTGCACCATTACGGGCAACGCGGCAAGCATTACCAGCCGCCGGGATGCCGCCGGTGGCTTTGAAGTTTATAAGCAGAACGTTACGCTGGACAGCTGTACCATCAGCGACAACAGCGGCCCCAACGGCGGTGTGTATGTCAGCAGCCCCCTTACAAACTATGGCTTTGGCGACCAGCAAGAGGGTGTGGTTACCTTTACTAACTGCGACATTACCGGCAACCACGGCACAGTGGCCCTCGGTGCCGGCGGCATGGGCATCAGCTACTACCAATCGGTACGGGGCATTGTCAACCTGAAGGACTGCACCATCAAAGATAACACCGGCAACTACGGCGGCGGTATCCGCGTGGGCGGCAATGATAATGATGAATGGGCTACTTCCGGCCTGGGTACGCTGAACGCAACCAACTGCACCATCAGCGGCAACACGGCAACCGTCAAGGGCGGCGGTATTTTCGCATCGGCCTATGATACCAAGGACGGTGAAAGCCGCCTGCACCTGACCAACTGCACCATCACCAACAACACGGCCAACTATGGCGGCGGCATCTACGCGGCCCGCCAGATCAAGCCGGAAAAACGCAGCAAAGATTACCAATACCGTGATTACTACATGGGCCATGCCGCCGATACACAGACCATGATCGTGACCGGCGGTACCATTGCGGATAATATTGCCCAGAAGTACGGCGGCGGCATCAGCACCGATGTTGTGGGAAAAAACACGAACTATAACACCCTCATCGTCAAGGTTGCGGGCGGCACGGTGGAAAACAACCGCGCCCAGCTGGGCCAGGATGTGTATGCCTACAAGACCCAGGCCGATACCGTGCTGCACCTGCCCCAGGCATCGGCCATCCACGACAATGGCCGATGGCTGAACGAGAATACCAGCGAGACCCTGAAAGATGAAGCCATCGACTACGACCCCATCCAGCGCACTTACCCCCTGACCCTGAGCGTGCCCAAGGTGGAAACCGAGGTCGCGCAGATCGTAAAGGATGGCGAGGTCGTTGGCAGCCCCTACGACAGCCTGCAGGAGGCTATGGATGCCGCCCGCGCCATGCTGGCGGAGGATGCCGACCAAAAGCTGACTGTCCAACTGCTGACCAATACCAACTCCAGCACCCAGATCAGCCAGGACACCAACGTCACGCTGGATCTGGCGGGCCATACCATTACGGGCATCGGCGGCAAACCCGCCCTGACCGTTGAGAGCAACGTCAATATCATCAACAGCAATCCCGCCAAGGGCGGCACCATCAGCGGCACCGCTACCGACGGCGGCGCACTGCTGCTGCGCAACAATGCCAACGTCACTATGACCGATACCACCATCACCAACAGCCGTGCGGCGTACCGCGGCGGTGCGGTCTGCGTGGACAGCGGCAGCAGCTTCACCCTTGGCCGGGGCAGCACCATCACCGGCTGCCAGGCGGGCCGCGGCGGCGCGGTATATGTCATCGACGGCAGCTTTGCCCAGACCGATAACGCGGTCATCACCAACTGCAGCGTCTTTGAGAATGCAGCGTTCAGCGCCTGCGGCTACGGCGGTGCAGTCTACGTTGCCAAGGGCATCTACACGCTGCAAAGCGGTTCTGTCACCAACAACAGCGCAACCCAGAACGGTATCATCTACATTGCCAACAACAGCGGCGCTGAGTTTACCATGACCCAGGGCAAAATCAGCGGCAATACCTGCAAAAATGGCACGATCTACCAGGCGGGCGGCACCATGACCCTGGCCGGCGGCAGCATCACCGACAACACCTGCACCGAAAGCGGCGGCGGTGTGTACCAGAATGGCGGCAGCAGCCTGCTGCTTGGCAACACCCATGCCTCGCAGGATGTAGTCATCAGCGGCAATAAGGCCGTCAATGGCGCCGGCTGGTACATAAACGGCGGCAACTGCCTGATGCGTGGCGGTAACATTACCGGCAACAAAGCCACCAAACGCGGCGGCGGTGTGTGCCAAAGCAACGGTACCCTGACGGTAAACGGCGGCGACATCACCACCAACAATGCCCCCGAGGGCGGCGGCTTGTGCCACAACAACGGCAACTTCAACTTCCAGGGCGGCGCACTGTACGGTAACATTTCCACCACCGATGGCACCGGCAACGATATTTACAGCCTTGGTAAGAACGGCAAGATCGACCTGATCGCCGCCGCTGCCATGGAAAATGATAAGTACAACGTCTGGCGCGATGACTACTACCCCTATACCTTTACCAAAAACTATCATAACACTGCGAAAAAGATAGCCGCCGAGGGCAGCGAGGAAGGCGGCAAATACCTGACTTCCACCGTGCCCAACGTGAACAACGTAAAGCTGACGGCCGACTACTACGAGAACAGCAGCATCGAGATCGAAAGCAACGATATGTATATTTATCGGATGTCGATCACGGAGCAGGACACCGGCGACGGCAAAAAAGACTATTACGATGCCGAGGACGGTGTAATTACCGCTGCCGAAGTGATGAACGGGGTAAAGGCCAACAACGTAAAGAGCGTAGAACCCGCCGGCAAAACCTACCCGCTGAACTACGATAAGGATACCCCGGTTGATGTCAAGACCGAGGAGGCCCTGAAGGTCACCTATACGGACGGCAGCCCGGAAATAGTCCGCCCCGAGACCCCGGTACAGTGGACCGCCGGCAGTGATGCGACCAAGGAGAACGCCCTGATCCGCAGTTTCAGCACCGCAAACTACATTGTCTCGCTGGATACCAAGAGTGCGGGGATGGGTGACAAGCTATTGGGCGCTACCGAGCGTCTGTGGATGCGCATCAAGGTCCCCTGCGAAAGCGGTGAGATCAGCTTGTCGGGCAATGGCAAGGTGTTCAAGAGTTCTTACACCTATTACGACCCCGAGTCGCACTGCCAGATTCTGGAGGGCTACCAGGACCATGTGATCGAGAAGAAAGACCTCGGCGCCATGAACATGACGATGCAGTTCTCCGTCAAGGTAGGCGGCATGCACAATGGCGCAACGATACAACCGACCATTGAAGCATGGTTCGATAACAGCAGCTATCAATCGTATTGGACCGACACCAACCAGTATAATGACCGTGTTGTGCTGGATGCCAACACCATGCGCGTCTCCGCCAAGGCAGCCTATAACCTGTCCGTGGCAAACAACCCGAGCCTGCGCCATATCGGCTACTTTGATATGGACACCAAGACCGAGATCACCGAGCAGCAGTATAACGATAGGGTGAAGGACCCCAATAGTAACGTTGTTTACGGCATGATGGTCGGCTACGGTATGTCCCTGCAGCTGCGCAACCAGGATACCAGCAAGGGCCTGCGCGGCATCGAGGTACCCAGCGGGGATATTACCTTTGATGTAAACATGCAGGGCGGCTTGAAGTTCAACGGCAAAACAGTATACTATGCCGACGGCGGCCAGCCGGTTGCCATCAACCCGCTGCTGTGGGCCTACAAACCCAACGAAAGCGGCAGCTACACCGGTTATGATACCAGCAATAATACCGCCGGTATCAACATGAACTGGAGCGATGAGGACGACGACGACCGCAGCACCCACTACGACAGCAAAATCGCCATGAATGTGGATGAGACCCACAGCGGCGGCACATGGACTGCCTTGCACCCCGATGAAAATTCCGCCTTTACCCGTGGCGATGGCACCGAGGTCAAGCAGACCAAGCTGACCTTTAAGGTGAGCGGCTACACCATGCGGCCCATCAGCAAGAGCAACGACCAGGCGTATTCGTTCAGTACCGGCTACCTGCAGGTGCTCATCCCGCTGGAACTGGATAAGTACGATTTTGCCAAAAACAGCAGTTATGAGGGCTTCCTGCAGACGGATATGCACATGGCAGGCGGCAACATGACCATGGACACCACCGAGGATCTGAACGGTGTGGAGGCCGAACTGACCGATAAAGTCAACGGCTACTTCAACTATACCGACGAAGGCAAACTGCGTGACTACGCCAAGAACGAATCCACCTACGGTGATAACTATGATAACAGCTCTACCCTGGGTATGAACATCAGCCGCGGCTGGGGCGGAAACACCAGCTACATTACCAAAACAAACTACTGGCTGGGCAGCGATGGCAAAACCGTGCTGAACGATGACCAGAACAAGCAGTTGGGCACCAATGTGACCGGCATAGCCAGTAAGGTGTACATGACCGGCAACCTGGCCTTTGGCAGTGAGGAAGTCACCCCGGCCAATAACACGGATAAGTTCATCTATGATGCGCAGGTTGACCAGCAGGCAGAGTATTACTACCTGACCGCCTACGATGTGCTGATGAAGTTTGACCCCAGCGCCATGCGCCCCGCAACCTACATGGTGGATGGTGTGGAGAAGCCCGTCTACAAGATGAGCCAGAAAGAAGTTGCGGCCAACTTGAAAGACGTTACCCACATCAGCCTGTCGGACAATGGCTACAGCGAGTGGGATACCACCAAGCAGCTGACGCAAAACTATGAACTGACGATTCTATACGCAGCCAAAGCAAATGATACGCCCGTCCTGAAGGATGGAAGCGAGGGCAATGGCTGGCAGTACGACCGTTGGGAGCGTGCAGACGGTGCCGGGCTGGATAACAGCCAGCCCCTTTGGGAAAAGCAACCTAATACCCGTGACAACGGCGGCACCGCCGATATGGACAAGTACAGCTTCAACGGCATGAAAATGACCGTTGGCAGTGACGGGGCAACAAAAGAAATCAAGGGCCTTGTCTACTACGACACCCTGACCGAACTGGAAAAAGCCGGCCACACCTGTGTGGCAGTGCTGTACCAGATCCGCAACTGCTGCGTGCGTACCGGCCGCTCGGTCGAGATCGGCCATATGATGGAAGTTACCAAGGACGTCAGCAAGATCGGCCGCAGCTATGCCCTGACCATGGATGTGCGCGGCTGGACCACCTACCGGCCCTTCTACCGCAGCGCAACGGTCACCGGCAGCAATCCCGGCTGGACCCGCCTGATGGATAACGGCACGGTGCTGACCAAGCGCAGCGAACTGCTGTACCAGGGCCTGATCGAGGGCAAGGATGAGCAGGCTAACCCGCCGGCAAGCCATCCCCTGACCAGCGCAAAGAACAGCACCATCCACTGGGATATTGGCACACCGACCATAAGCCGCATCACCAACAACTACCAAAAGACCCAGTACAGCAACGGTTACGAGGTGGGCGGCAGCCACAGCGGTTACCTGTCCGGCAACACGGTGCTGCTTGCTACCCAGAACGCCACGGTCGAGATCGAAACGACCGATGTAGCCGAGGGCAATATCCGCCAGACCGACTACCAGCTGGACGAAGGCCAGCGCACCGTTACCGTGCAGGTCACCCCCAGGGTCACGATGCAGAGCAACGCAAAGGCAAACCTGGAAGTGTTTGACGGCACGACCCAGACTGACCTTACCCTGGATGTGAAGCTGCCCCAGGATCTGACCTTGCAGGAAGGCACCCTGACCTTTGATTACAGCAACAGCAGCTATAACCGCGGCGACCTGACCTGGGAGGCTAAATACCAGTATTGGGACGGCACGATCTGGAAGGACTTTGACTTTAAAACAAATTATGAGCAAGGCTACGTGCAGCAACCGACCCGCCTGCACCTGACCACCACGATCACGGATGTCAAGAAGGTTTTGCCGGTACTGTCCTTTAAGGCAGGCATCGGCTACCCGGCTGACCCGGATCGGGATATTAAGGACGAGAGAGATCAAGACGGTGCCTGGTACAAGAACCTGCGCATCGATGCAGAGATCCACACCACCTACGAGGAAGAGAACGTCAACGCCTCTCTGGGCCGCACGGATTATACCGAGATCAAGGTTTTGCGGAACAGCAAGACCGTAGTCAACAAAACAGCAGCCAGCAATCTGGTCGAAATCGGCGATGTTCTTGCGTATGACCTGACCTATATAAAGGAAGACGGCGCGAACAGTGATCTGGAACTGTGCGATCTGCTGCCGTACAACACGGAGAAAGCGAAGACCTTCCACGGTGCGTATGGCTTGAAATCCGTTACCGTTACCGTCCAGAATGCAGATGGCTCTGCCATTAACTTGGGTACGGATGACATTACGGTGAAGTACGCCGGTACGGATTCCGTTGCCTACACTAACAAAAGCGTGCTGGACCGTGCGGCCACGATGGAGAAGGCCAGTAGCAACGGAACGCCGCTTACCACCAAAACCACCAAAGACAACAGCGTCACCTTTACCCCGAATACCATGCCCATCCATAGGGCAACGGGTAAGAGCGAGCTAGGCAGCCTGTATCTCCAACTGAGAGGGCTGCCAAACGCGACTGTTAAAGTCCGTGTGGAACTGGCCGTGACCCAGACCAAGGATGACGTAAATGCCCTGCTGACGGACATCGACGACAAAACGGTACAGCAAAGCAATGATACCTACAATAATATCTACTTTGCCCGTGCCGGCGGCGAGAAGAACGCACTGCTCACCAGCCCCACGGCATCCATCAAGGTGCGCAGCCGTTCCATCAGCGGTTTGGTTTGGATGGACCAGAACTATGACGGTATTTACACCACCAAACTGGACGACACCGGCAAAAAGAACGTTGGCTCGGACAAGACACTGGCAGGCATTACCGTAACACTGGTGCAGACGGAGCCGAATACGCAAGACGAAAAACCCGTTTACATCGACGGCGGTAACAGCTACTATGCTGTTACGGATACGCTGGGCAACAAGGTACAGCCCGTTACCACCAAAAAGGATGGCCGTTACACCTTTGAAAACCTGAAGCAGGGCAACTATCGCGTTCTGTTTAAGGACAGTGAAAAGGGCTACATGATGGAGGATGACAGCAAACCGGTCCTGCCCTTTGGCAAGTTAAGCGTGACAAAGCGCGATGCCATGGGCGATACCTCCAACAAGACGGACCCGCAGTACGGCACCGAAGATGCCAACACCCTTCAAGCCGCCATGAGTAGGGAAATCACCCTGGGCGATGCCGTGCTGACCGGCCGCGACGACAAGACCAACATCAACGCAGGCTTCTATTATACAGAGCTGCGCCTGGCCAAGGTCTGGCAGAACATTCCCGATGCAAAGAAAGCCGCCGAGGCTAAGGTCGACTTTACGCTGGCCGCCACCCAGGACGAGAACGAACTGGAAGAAGCTGTGTATACCCTGAGCAATACCGCGGTCAGCAAACCGGCCAAGGCAGACGAGAACGCCGAAAACCTTACACTGTTTGGCACTTTTGTGGGTGACAAAGTGGATGTTACCGACGATTCCGACGAGCGCACCGTGCGCTGGCAGACCACACAGGGCCTGCCCCTGCAGGCGGAGAACGCCAACGGCCCCATCACCTACACCCTCAAACAGGATACCGTCCGGGCCGATGGTGACACCTGGATCGGCAATGTCAGCTTCGTGCAGCAGCAGGATACCGAAAAAGTCAGCAGCGGTGCCGAAAGCGATAATTCCGTGATCGCAACCCGCCTGGTGGCTGTAAACACCGCCCGCACCTATGAAATTCTGATCCATAAGCTCAGCAACGTGGAAAACAAGGAACTGGAACAGGCCGAGTTTACTGCAACCCTGCAGCCCGCCAGCCCGCTGGAAAAACTGCTGGGCGGCAAGGTGGAGATCAAGTCGAAGCAGACCATCCAGCGCACGGGTGAGAATGAAGAAACCGAGGAGATCCGCTACCGCCTGACCGACCTTACGGCGGGCACCTACACCCTGGCGGAGACCAAGGCACCCCTTGGCTACGCAAAGGACCCGGTAAAGTACAAACTTACCATCACCGACCGCAATGAGAACTGCAACACCCTGCCCACCATCACGCTGGAAGATGACAAGGGGAACCTGCTGTACACCGCCAAGATGACCCCAGACCAAGAAAAGGGCGATTACAGCGTTGATGTGACCGTGGGTGACGGCCGTGACACAAGCACCGCCAGCGCCGTTATGACCGCAGGCAGCTGCCTGGAGACGACCGAACAAGAGCAATCGAATTTGCCCATCAGGACCCAGATCAGCATGAAAATTACCGATTCTTATCTCTTCAGCCTGCCCTTTACCGGCGGCAGCGGCATGAACCGCAGCCTGCTGCAGGGCGTGGCCGTTATGGCATTGGCCGCCGCTGCCTTTGCAGTGACCGCCATCCACCGCAAAAAGAAGAACCACAGCTGATCCTACACACAAACAGCAAGGAGAGCAAAATTCGATGAAAAGACGAAAATGGATGCTTCTGCTGCAAACGGCGGCGGTGCTGGCCCTGGCAACAGGGCTGGCTGCCCCCGTGCAGGCGGCGGAAGTGGATACCACGCGGGGAACCTCGCTGACGATCGCCTTTGCCGAGGATGACGCCGCCGATGTGCAGAAAAGCATCGTGGCGGACCTGTCCCGCGGCGGGGTGCGGCAGTTCGATGCGGAACTGTACCGCGTAGGCAGCTACACAGCGGACGGCTCCCTGATCACCGAGCCGGACTTTGCCGAGCTGGACCTGGAAAACGTGGTGGCCGAAGCCCTGGCAGCTTACGAAAAACAGCAGCAGGAAGCCGAAGCCAACCCCACGCCGACCCCGGCGGCCACGGAAACCCCGGCGGAACCGACCCCGCAGCCCACCCCGGACAACGGGCACATCCCCGGTTCTGTCTGGCAGGGCGTGTGGGACGAAAAAGCCGCACAGGCGGTCAAGCTGATCCAGCAAAACCGCCTGGAACCTGCCACAACGGTGCAGATAAATTACGAGACCTGCACCGACACCACCGCCCGCTATACCGGCACGGCCGGCAACCTTGTGTGCGGCATGTATCTGGTACGGCTGCCCGCCCTCAACGGTGCGGCCTACCGTTACAGCGCCAAGGACTATCTGGTCAGTGTGCCCTACAATGCCTCGCTGGATCTGAGCATGCCCCAGACCCAGCCGGATGTCTGGGAGTACGAAGTGACATCCTACCCCAAACTGGATCGTCACAGCTATCCCGGCCCGGATCCCACCCCAACACCGCGCCCGACCCTGGAGCCGGACGAGGAGGATACCCCCGCCATCCCCGGCATCGGGCCGTGGCATCTGCCTAAAACCGGCGACAGCAGCCAGCCGCTCCTTTGGCTGGTGCTGATGCTGGCGGCAGGCGCAGGTTTAATTCTGGTTCTGGTCAAAAAACATAAAGAAAACGGAGGACAAAAGAAATGAAAACAGCAAAGCGGCTCCTGACCGCGGCCCTGGCGGTAGTGTTCACCTTTATGTGCGCACTGCCCGCCATGGCCGATGACATGACTCCGGCAAACCCGAAGTACACGCTGACCATCGACAACCCGGCGGCTGGGCATACGTATAAAGCTTATCAGATTTTTGACGGCTACCATACGAAGGAAGGCACCAGTGATTATCTGTCCGATATTAACTGGGGCAGCGGCATTACGCAAGATAAAGATTATCAGGCAAAGATGATCAGCGAACTGAAAAAAGCTGGCCTCTACGATGAAAATACGGCCTATGTGGATAAGGTCAACGATGCCACGAAGGTTGCCATGGCCTTGAGCAAGCTGGAAGATAAGGCTGAAAAAGTCGACGAATTCAACGAAATCGTTGGCGCTTATCTGGATGATGCGGCAGGCAGTGTAAAAGCAGAAACCACTGCCAGCGTTCAATTTACGGGCCTGTCGGCTGGCTACTATCTGGTAAAGGACGCAGATACCGACAGTGTGGGAGCAAACGAATCCTACACCAAGTACCTGGTCAAACTGGTGGCCGATGCTAAAATGCAGATCAAGAGCCAGTCTATGAGCCTGGATAAGTACATCCTTTCCGGCAATGATAAGGTGAAGGCAAACAACGCCGCCATGGGCGATACGGTCAACTACCGTCTGGAATCCCAGCTGTCCGAGATGGACGGCTACGAGGCATACACCTTTATCATTCACGATGAGCTGGATGCGGGCCTGACTTTTAATAAAGATGTGTCTGTAAAGGTCAGCCCCAAGAAGGATGACCCGGCAAGTTACACGGCCTATGCAAACGTGACCATCAAATACGCCAAGCAGGCGGACGGCACCTATACCAGCGACCTGCCGAAAATTGAAAAAGGCGAGACCCTGTACATCTGCATTACCCTCAACGGCCTGACCCAGGATTACAAGAATCAGTACGTTTCTGTTACTTATTCGGCTACTGTCAACGAGAACGCAAACATCGGCAGCACCCCCAACAACAACAAGGCCTATCTGGAATATTCCAACAACCCCAACCGAAGCCAGGGGCAGCAGGAAAAGACTTCTACTACTACGACCCCGCCGCAGACAGTTTCTACCTACGTGGCAGGCATTGAGATCAGTAAGGTCAGCCCCAAGGGTAATCTGCTGCCTGGTGCCCAGTTCATGATTACTGCCAAAGATGGTACTGATAAGGATGCCATCAATGAGTTGAATGTTACTGGCTACTCCTTTAAAGAAGCAGGCGAAGCAGACAAGGACAATTACTACTATAAAGAGGGCGAGTCCTACGTGACTGCCGCTCCGAAAGACACAGCCGCGCAGAAATACGTGACGCAGGATGGCACGAATCTGAAAAAAGGAGACAAAATCGTTGGTATGACCGGCGATGGTGTCGGCCAGACGGCGCAGGGCGTTTTGTGCTTTGACGGTCTGAAAGCCGGTACTTATACCATCACCGAGGTCCTGGCCCCCACTGGCTACAGAAAAATTGACCAGGCCATCACACTGAAAGTCGAATGGCTGTATAATAAGGACACCAAAGAGCATTACTGGGAATACAGCGTGGAGAGCGCTGACGGCGATGCAGTGCTTGGCAAAGTAACAAATGGCATCCTGCCTCTTAAAATCGTCAACCGGCATGGTCTGACCCTGCCGTTTACCGGCGGCGAGGGCGCTAACCTGCTGGCTGGCCTGGGTCTGGCCCTGATGGCTGCCGCTGTGGCCGCGATCCTGTACATCAAGCGCCGACAGAACCGCGAATGAAATACCGTGTCCTAGAAGTTCTGTTCGGTCTTGTTTTCCTCGTGGGGCTGTACCTGTTTGCCCACGATACCGTGGCCGACCAGCTCAACAATCTGCGGCAGGACCGCACGTTAAGCGACTATCAGGAGGCTGTCAGCGAGGCTTCGCCCGAAACCTACGAAGCCGAGATGCAGGCCGCCCTGGCCCACAACGCCGCCATTACAGAGAATACCTTCGCCGGGGACCTGTTCGCTGGCGAAGGCGTTCAGGCGGACGACGAATACAATGCCCTGTTGAATCTGAATGGCGACGGCGTCATGGGGATGATCTCCATCCCCAAGATCAACCAGACCATTCCCATCTATCACGGCACCGACGACAGCGTACTGCAGGTGGGTGCCGGGCACCTGCCCGGTACGGCCCTGCCGGTGGGCGGCGAAAACACCCACTGCGTACTGGCAGCCCACCGTGGTCTGCCCTCGGCGCGGCTGTTCAGCGACATCGACCAGCTGGAAGAAGGGGACATGATCTACCTGCACATCCTGGGCGAGGTCCACGCCTACCGGGTCGAGAACATCCTGCCCATGGTCCCCAAGGATGACTTTGAGACCCTGAACAAAGCCCTGCGCATCCTGCACGGGCAGGATTGGCTCTCCCTGATGACCTGCACGCCCTACGGCATCAACACCCACCGCCTGATCGTACAGGCCAAGCGGGTGGCCTATAACGGCGAGGACGACGCCCCCACCCAGCCTGTCCAGGCGGTCATCCACTACACGGCGCGGTCGTTCCGGCGTGCCTACACGCTGTATATCGGGGCCGCTGTCATCATCCTGCTGGTGGTGGTCCTAATTCTCCGCAGGCGTAAAAAACGTCATTCGCCTAAACAGTAAACAAACAATAAACAGAACACCCCCGCAGCCGCAAAAAGTCCTTCAACTGGTACAAAACGTCATTGTCACCAACGGTGCCGAACGGTAACCGCCATTTCCTGACATTCATATAAGCATGATTCCAAAGCAGCGCCACCCCGCCTTGTTACCGGCGGGGTGGCGCTGTTTTTGTGTCTGCATAAAATCCCCGCAGCCTGCCCACCCTTATAGTGATATTCTGTAAGGGGGCAACCACATGCAAGAGATGTTTTGTTTCCAGTGCCAGCAGACGGCGCACAATACCGGGTGCGATGGTAAGGCCGGGGTGTGCGGAAAAAAGGCTGATACCGCCAACTATCAGGATGAAGTCATCGGCGCGCTGATCGGCCTTGCGCAGGCGGTGCAGGCGGGGACAGCCACCGACCGCACCGACGAGCTGATGCTGAAAGGGCTGTTTACCACCATCACCAACGTGAACTTCAATAACGAGACGATCCTGCAAATCAAAAACGACATAGAGAAAGAGAAAGCCGCCGTCAGCACCACCCACTTTGCGGATTATGATATGGCCGAGCTTTGGCGGGCAGGGGAGGACGTGCGGTCGCTGAAATCGCTGATCTTGTTCGGCCTCAAGGGCATGGCAGCCTATGCCTACCACGCCCGCGCCCTGGGCAAGACCGACCCCGCCGTGAACCGTTTTTTCTACGAGGCACTGGCCGCCCTGGGCGAGGAAAAATCACCGGATGACATGCTAAAACTGGTGCTGAAAACCGGCGAGGTCAACCTGGCCTGCATGGCCCTGTTGGACGCCGCCAACACCGAAGCCTACGGCGACCCGGTGCCCGTCACCGTGCCGCTGACGATTGAAAAAGGACCGTTCATCGTGGTAAGCGGCCACGACCTGCACGATTTAAAGCTGCTGCTGGAGCAGACCGAGGGCAAGGGCATCAACATCTACACCCACAGCGAGATGCTGCCTGCCCACGGTTACCCGGAGCTGAAAAAGTACCCCCACTTAAAGGGCAACTTTGGTACCGGATGGCAGAACCAGCAGACCGAGTTCCACAATATCCCGGCGCCCATTCTGTTTACCACCAACTGCCTGATGCCGGTGCGGCAAAGCTACTGCGACCGGGTGTTCACCACCTCGGTGGTCTCCTACCCGGAGATCCCCCACATCGGCGCGGACAAGGATTTTACGCCGGTCATTGAAAAGGCGCTGGAGTGCGGCGGCTACCCGGATGACCATCCCATGACCGGCATGAACGGCGGCCACACCGTCACCACCGGCTTTGCCCGCAACGCCGTGCTGGCCCATGCGGGGGAGATCGTGCAGCTGGTGAAAAGCGGCAAAATTCGCCACATCTTCCTCATCGGCGGGTGCGACGGCGCGGCTCCCAGCCGCAGTTATTACACTGACTTTGCCCGCATGACCCCCGCAGATACGCTGATTTTGACCTTGGCCTGCGGTAAATACCGGCTGAACGATATGGACCTGGGCAGCATCGGGGGCATCCCGCGCATCTTGGATTGCGGCCAGTGCAACGATGCCTACAGCGCGATCCGCATTGCCATGGCCCTGGCCGAGGCCTTCGGCTGCGGGGTCAACGACCTGCCGCTGACACTGGTGCTCTCCTGGTACGAGCAGAAAGCCGTCTGCATCCTGTTGACGCTGCTCTATCTGGGTCTGCAGCACATCTATTTAGGCCCCACCATCCCGGCGTTTGTCTCACCAAATGTATTACAATTTCTGGTGGAAAACTACCACCTGACCCCCACCAGCGACCCCAAAACCGACCTGAAGGCCATTTTACACGAATAAAACCATCCAACGGCAGCACAATAAACAAACGTGCTGCCGTATTTTTGTAAGTTTCTGCAAATATTTTTGCATTATTTACCTACTAACATATTGACATAGTAGGTAAATAGGTGTATGATACAGCCAATGAATCCGAACAGGAAGCACGAACAAAAACGAAAGGAGAAATGTGCCATGTATACCATCCATGCCATCGCCGCCGTCCGCATGAGTTGTCGAATGTTTTGCTCCCAGGCATATCCGTATGGCCGGGCACATTCGTCTTGCTTGTGCTTTGTCGATGTTTAAAGTGTAACTGTACAACATCGTTTGCTGTGTGCCTGGGAGCCTGTAAAAGCCCCCGGGCTTTTGTTTTACCTGTTCGGGTACGTTGAACCGCCGAAACGAAACACAAGAACATAGGGCAATACCGCATAATTCTAAGTGCCGATACGGCGAGCGAGGTGCGGCAGATGCTAAGCCAAAAGCGCAGATAATACTTTGTGTATTATCGA
>JABLTO010159811.1_pt1 | contig 26786 bp, 31 predicted proteins | sample 7160091 | NCBI WGS metagenome assembly JABLTO01 (sample SAMN14651225, study PRJNA627086) | human gut metagenome | isolation source: feces | host: Homo sapiens
ATACCCTATCCTGCTCATGTTCAAAGAATATGTCTTTCAATATTGCGGTGAATTCCTCTTTTGTTAAAAATATTGTTTCTATGTATTGCATTTATAAACTCCTGTTTTATTCGTCCAAACACTTTTGAAACCGGCCCCGCAGCCGAAGAATACGCTTGGCAACCGCGCCCGGACTGATATTCAATTTTTCTGCAATCTCTCGGTAAGGACGCTTTTGGACAATGCCATAAATAAAAAGAGAGCGGCTAGGTTCTGTCAAAGAATCCAGAAAAACATTGAACTTATTCCGTAAGTCATGAACCGTCAACTCCTCCCATATGGGATCAGCGTTGGCGGTCAAAAATTCTTCGTACTCGGAGAAATCTGTTGTCGGCTCGTGATCGGCAAAGTATTTGATACAGGTTCGCCGTGCCATTGTAAATAGATAAGCAGCCGTTTCTTTTCTTCCGGGTTCCGGGATTTGTTCCAAATGCAAAAAAATTTGCAGGTATACATCCTGCGCCAAGTCCTCTGCAATGGCTATATCCCGAACGTAACACCATATCAGACGAATCAATTTCAAATGATAACATTCATATAAATCTTTGAATTTTTGATATGACGAAACGTTATCCGGCCCAAATATCAAAACCAACATGAGGGTACTCCTTTGAAAATACTGCCATTATTATATCAGACAGGTTCAAAAAGGGGACAGCGGTAAATTATGGGAGAATTATCAGAAGTTCGAAATATACGAAGGTACAAATTTTGCTACTAGACAAATTGATCGATAAGGGATATAATGGAAAGCACACAAAGAACAGATGTTCGATTTGTGCCCGGAGAATTTGGGATAAAAATTTCCAATATTTACATCCGGGATAATTGCCGATTTTTCCCCTCTATATAGTGTCGAGGGAAATATAATCCCAAAAATTCGACGGAAAGGATGTTACATAATGGGTAAGCAGTTCAACCACGAAGGCATCAACAACAAAATGATGGGTACGGAAACCGTGGAACCTGTGGCCCAGCACGACATCTCAGGGGGCCAGTGCGGCGCGGCCAATGACAAAATAATTTTGCCGGAGGAAGGGGAGTACAAAAAAAGAAAACAGCAACAGCCTAATTTGTGTAGAGTAATAGAATATATTTGCCGTGACAATTATCATAGAGAAAGGTTCAAAAAATTATCTGCCATTATAAAAATGAGCATCGATTAAATCAAGAAGTGCTATCAAAAAAGCAGCATCTTTACTAGAAATATCTTCTCCTTTTTTCATGTAGCCTTTTGCAACCAATAAATCTTCAAGCAATTCAACATATTCTGCCTTTAAAGCCTCTGATGCCATTTCGGTAACAGGGGCTTTTTCTGTTGGTGCTAGATCATCTACTGTATATCCAAGACTATGAACAACGGCGTAAATGGTACTATATTGAGGGTCTTTAGTTTGTCCTGCAAAAAGTTTATTTAAAGTCCCTTTAGGAATCCCCGATTCATCAGAAATTTGTTCCGTAGTTTTTCCACTTCGCCTTTTCATATCGTTAAGAATATCAAGCCACAAAATAATCACCACCAAATATGTTATTTGATTTGATTATACAGTTCAAATAATGGTTGGTCAAGAAAAATATTACCGAATTATATAAAAATATTTCAGAAATGCCCTTGACATTAACCGTATTTGGTAGTAAATTAAGGGTAAAGATTACCGAATACGGTTAATTGGAAAGGAGGAATCATATTTGAGAAATATTGAAAAAGAGATGCAGAAATTCAACGTATCAATCTATGACATAAAAGAGCTATTAGATTGTACCGAAAAAACTGTTCGAAACAAATTAAACGGAACGACAGACTTTACTTTTTCAGAAGTGAAAAAAATTCGAGACAATCTTTTTCCCGGAATGGAAATAGATTATCTTTTCAATTTCAACAATGATGTCCCTTCCAGAGCGGGATAAAAGAAAACCGCCCTCCAAAGGAGAGCGGGAAAGGGGGGAGGAAATGAAAGTAAACTCAGAGACAATATGTGCATACAGCAAAAAGCCCCTTTGCCCATACTGCAAAGGAGCCGTCTATGAATGTGACCCTGTCGCAAACACACCATGCCAAAAAACTTTTTGCAGCGAGTGTGGCTATACAACTCAAATAGAATATGCCAAAAACACCCGCCCGTTATGTCCGCGCAATCTGCTTATACATTCATGTAACTGTAGGTCAAGAAAAACGAACAGAACAAAGTGGGGTGATTAATAATGTGGTATGCCATTTTAATCCTAATCATCTTAACGTGTGCCATTGGTTGGGCAGCCTATTACATCAGTACACTGTCACTGTTGCTTTATATGCAAAAGAAAGGATACACACTGCCTGCCAAAGAAGAGCAGAAAGCATGTATCCGGGAGGTTGTTTCAAATCTTATCAGTGGTCGCTGAATCGTGATTTTACGATTTCTGAAACAACGGACGATGCAATGGTGAAGCAAATGCCGGGAAAAGCCGCCTGAACATCAGCCAGAGTGACCCAATCGGCAGGGTTCTCGGAGTGGTCGTTGTCGCAGTCCACGGGCAGGCAGTCCGATCCGAGGAAATTATCGCCGTTGCGGTAATTGTTCATGTACTCGGCGCAGACATAGTCGCGGCTGACCGCTTCCGCAAAACTGGCAGGATCGGTCACCTCGACTTTGTGGGGATAGGAGCAGTTGCTTGGAGCGTTGATGAAATCTGCACTATACAGGGTGAACATCAGTCATGCACCTCCTTGGCACCGTCCTCCAGTGCTTTTGTGATAAACTTGAGCGCACGGATCATGGTCTCCAGTTCACAGTCGCCGCCGAGGAACAGTTCAAAACCTTCATCACCGTCTCGCCCCAAGGGGTTGACACGGATGTCGGTAGAACCCATATCCTCAATACGGATGTAGGCGCGGCTGCCGTGACCACTGTCGCCGCCCTGGAATCCGTTGGTGCCTGCTTCGACTTCCAGGACATTGGCGCTGTAAATTTCTCTGGTGTAGGTGGTGATTTCCTTACCGTACACTTTTCTGGTTCCTTCAGTTATTGCAAACATGGTGTACCTCCTCGCAGGTTTCAGTAAAATATCGCAATCGGTAGTTCTTCCACTTGGCACGGTTGATCTCTGCTTCCATTCCGGCAGAGATACGGCTGCCAAACACCCAGACCTCGGAGCATTTACTCATGAGGGCGTTGCCGAAGAACAGACCAAGCTGCCGTTCCTTGGGGTTGGCATCATTCAGAAATTGGGGAAACAACAGATGCGGTGCTATGGGGATATAGCCTTTTTCCACCGCAAAGCGGCTGTATCCCTGGGCGGCCTTTACATTTTTCTCGATCTCCCCGGCATAGGGAGAGCAGATATACACAATAGGCCGAAATGCACGAAGCGCGCGTTCCTCTTTTTCTACGGTGGACATAGCTTCATATGCGGTTGGGTCGTAATAACCCTCGCTGTTGAATTTATCTACACTCATACAGGACTCCTTTCACGATGGGCTTCACCGCCATCTCTACTACCCACTGGAGGTGAAGCCCCGTTTTGAACACAAAAGCATCAATCTTTTTTATAAAAATCTGTTTCATAACCATCGGCACGGAGCAACAGTCCCGCCGCCCAGGGCGGGGTTCTGCCCATCTGGTCACAGACTGCCTGCAAAGACATCCTGCGATCCGCTTCGATGACTACTTCATCGTGGATATGCATCAAATGGAACAGCAGCGGAGGGTGTTCATTGCATAGCAGAGAATGTCACGGGCAGTTGCCTGGACGATGTTTTCCACGAACTTGGGACCGTAGCTGTCGAGCCGCTCCCATTTCTTCGTGCCGCCGACGCCTTCGTAGGTGATACAATCGCCGCCGAACTTATTTGTCCCGACCTTGGGCTTTACATAGGAAAGTTGTCTGCCGGACGGAAGCGTAATAAAAAGCATCCCGCTCCTGCAGGAGAACTCAATGCCGTGGGTTTCGTTGGTGTGCTTGTAGCGCACTGCTTCCATTGCCGCACGGTCAACATCCCACCACAGTTTTGTAATGTTGGGATTGGCCTGCCTCCACGCATCCACCAACGGCGGCAGTTCCTCTTCGGAAAGCCCCATCTCCAATGCACCCATTGCCTTCAAAGCACCGACCGATCCGCCATAGCCCAGAGCCAACTCTGCGATTTTGCCCTTCTGCCGGAGGTGACCGTTGACACCGTGCTTTTCGACCGGGACACCAAACATCTGGGAAGCGGAAGCACAATAAATGTCCTTACCTTCGGCAAAAACCTTCTGCCGCCACTCCTCTCCGGCAAGCCACGCAATGACACGGGCTTCAATGGCAGAAAAGTCCGCCACGATCAGCTTGGCATCTGCTCTGGGGACGAATGCCGTGCGGATAAGCTGCGACAATGTATCTGGCACATCTTCGTAGAGCATTTCCAGAGCATCGAAATCGCCGCAGCGGACAAGTCCACGGGCTTCCGCCAGATCCACCAAATGGTTCTGGGGCAGATTCTGCATCTGGATGATGCGCCCCGCCCATCGACCAGTGCGGTTGGCACCATAGAACTGGAACATCCCTCTGGCGCGACCATCGGCACAGACAGCAGTCTCCATTGCCTGGTACTTTTTCACCGAGGACTTGGCAAGCTGCTGACGGAGAGTCAGAACTTTCTGCAATTCCGGCGGCGCAGTCTTCAGCATTTCAGCCACAGCCTTTTTGCCAAGGGTGTCGGTTTCCATGCCGTTGTCCGAAAGCCACTGCTTCATTTGCTGCACAGAGTTGGGATTTTCCAAAGCCGTCAGTTCCTTCATTGCCTGGGTCAGTTCAGAGCGGGATCTGCCATCCATCTGAATGGCCTGCTGCACCAGTTCCATGTCCAGGGCAACGCCACGGTCGTTGATTTCCTGGTCGATGTGGTATTCGTCCCAGACGCTGTCCGGCACAGGGTACTTGGCAAGTCGCGCTTGGATGGACATCTCGGTTTCAACATCACGGATGTTGTATTTTTTGAAAGCCAACCACTTGTCCGGGGCATGAGCCGGAAGGTTGCGGGTGCGCTGACCGTTGGACTTGGTAGGTGCGCAGGGCTGACAGAAATATTTGATGAGGTCTTTGCCTTCGGTCAGCTTCTGCTTCTCAAGCCCAAGCACCGAACCGACACCTTCCAGAGAAAGCGGTAGTCCCATCGTTGCTGCCCACACCATTGAACATTTCCAGGAATCCGGCTCAAGGTAGTCGCCTGTGGGATAGCCCAGATGCCGAGACAAGCAGATGCGTTCAAAGTTGGCGTTGAAGGCCCACTTGGTTACAGAATCGTCCTCCAAAGCGGCAACGATGTCGGCGGGGATCTGTTCTCCGCAGGCAAGGTCGACCAGTTGCACAGGACCGCTGTCCGCACTGTAGGAAAACAGCAATATTTCAAAATATGGGGACTCTACATAGCGGTACACGCCAGTTTTTGCAAGGGGCTGATCGCTGTAGGTCTCGATATCAATTGAGAGAATTTTCATATCATTGTCCTTTCAACGGGAATAAGGGCGGCAGAGACTAATCCCCGCCGCCCCGTTGGTGCGTTAGTCTACATTTGTGGCGGATTCCTTGATTTTCTTGGCTTCCTTGCGCTTACGGATCTTGCCCTTCACCCAACTCACCGCAGATGCGATGAGGAAGATGAGTTCAGCGATAAACACGCCGGTCATGGCTCCGAAGCAGGTGTAAAGCATCAGTTCCTGAAATTCAGTCATGGTCGCACCTCCATTAAGCCAGGAAATCGTCATCCGCATCGGTTGCGAAGTCGGACTCGGCGCTTGCCTTACCACCCAGAGGTTCACCGGCACGGATGAGCTGCAGGTTATTCAGACCGCAGGCGATACCCTTGTTACCGTTGGAGTTGAAGGCATACAGATTGATGCTTGCACGACCGTACACGCCGGAGTAGACCTCGGAGCGGGTCAGCACAGGATTGCGGTCAGCATCCACGATGCCGGGTGCAGTAGCAGAGTTTGCGTTGATGAAGTAGGCGTTGGCATAGGCAGGGTCATCGGGTCTCTCGATATCACCGTCGCGCAGAGGGGTCTTGATAGCAGCCAGAGGAGGTACGCTCTTGCTGTTGCCCTTCAACTTGGACTGGCCCTCCTGGTAGGCAGCTTCGATTGCCGCCTTGATCTTTGCGACCGTCTTGGTATCGGACTTGGGGATGATGAGGCTGACACTATACTTGGGGGTGCCGCCATTGATGCTCTTAGGCTCCCAGACATTGGCATAAGACCAACGGGTGTCGGGACCGGTGATGACCTTCATAGGGTTGTTGACTCTGGTTGTGTTAGTAGACATATTAAAATTCCTCCATAAAATCATTTTTTGCGGTATTCATTGCCGGACGTTTGTCGCTCTCCGGCACGAGCGTCGGTTTACCTTGCGGCTTTTCAATGTAGGGAGCGAGAAGTTCCTCAAAGCGGGATTTGCCGAGCAGCTTCTGCATGGCGGTGATGCCGAGGACTTTGCGCTCATAGGGATCGAAGCCTGCGTTCTCCACGGTGGCGGCGACTACAGCATCGTTGGTGTATTTGCGGTTGGAACGGCCTTCGACCAATTTCCATCCGTTCCAGTCCTTGCCGCTGATAGCCTGCTGAAGGGCGTATTCCTTTACATCGGATGCCCAGGCAGTCAGCGCATCGACCTTGCCGAGAATGTCTGCGATTTCCTCATCATCGAGGAGTGCAGGGGTCTGGAAATCGTACCGAGCCAGTTCCAGGTTGGCGGCGGCACGCTCCCTGCATTCGGCCTTTGCCTTACAGAAACGGCACCATTCACCGCAGTGGAAATTGCCCTGACCTTCATAGGCCAGTTTCGCTTTCTGGGTCAGATCGGTATCTGCCCATTCGAGCAAGTCGGCCTTTTCCATCTCGTACACGCTGACATTGGACTTGCGGGGTTGGAAGATGGTCATGCGGACGGTATCGATGTCGTAGATGTCATCGAAGATTTCCAAGGCGCCCAGGGCATACAGCATCATCTGGGGATTTGCCACGGCGGAAACCTCGACGCCTTTGCCGTGCTTGTAATCGCAGATGTTCATCACACCGTCAGCGATAACGATGCAGTCGGCAGTTCCGAATCCGTCCTGAACCCAACGGGAGAAGTTCACCCGCTGTTCAATCATGACCACAGGGTCAGTGCAGGTCTGTTTTGCCGTTTCCAGGAGTTCTACCACATAGGCGGCATATCCGGCGGCACATTCCTCCATCTCCTCGTTGTACCAGGAGAGATTTTCGATGGGGTCTTCCGTGGGCATTCCCAGAGCTTGCTTCAGACGGAACTCGCAGAGAGTGTGGGCATCGGTGCCCTCGGCGGCGTAGTCGCTGCCTTTATCCTCGTAATTCTCGCAGAGCCGAGCGGAAGGCGGACAGTTGAGCCACCGTTCGGAAGAGGATGCTGACAGAACAGCGTGTTTATTTGCCATTGGTCAGCACCTCCGCATCGGCAAGCAGTGCCTTGTAGTGGGAGGGGTCGATCTGGGACAGCTTGGCGGCACCATACTTCTGGAGAAGGGAGCGGATCTCTGCGGTATGACCCTGGCGGGACTTATCTGCGAGAACGGCTCTGACCTGTTCCAAAGTCAGTGCGGGTTCGGCGGGAACAGTCGGTTCTGCATCTCCTGCACCGCTGAACATCTCTGCAAGCCAGTTGGCGGCATCGTTAATAGCGGCAGCAGCAGTGCGCAGCTCTTCGATGGTTGCAGCCATATCGCTCATTTTGCTCATCCTGTTTTCCTCCTTCTGTAGATTGACTTTGAATCAGCGCCAGCTTCATAGCCAGTCGCTTTGACACCACGCTGATGGCAGTGAGAACATCGATAAGTTCCTGGTCGGTGCCGGTGCCATGTTTCTTCTGGGCTTCGTACATTCTGTTCACCTCCTTGGAAGGAGCGATGTCGTTTTTGCTCTTTCCACTACCCACTGGAGGTGAGGTGTGCGTTTGAACAGAGAAACACAGAAAAATTTTCAAAAAAATCTCCAGTCACCGAAATGATGACTGGAGCAGGTGTTTAGATGTAGTCTCCGAGCAGAACACGCAGTCTGTCAAAGGCTTTCTGTTTTCTGTAGTTCACAGCACTCTGGTTGTTATAGCCCATGATAGAAGCAATATCTCTCTCGGATTTTCCTTCCATAATCAGTTCGCAGATACGGCGACCTTCGGGGTCGAGTTCCTGCAACTTCTGGTACAGGGCGCAAAGCAGTTCACGATCCTCCATGATAGACTGTGCGTCTGGGGTATCGTCCTGCAAGTCATCCGCCCAACTCTTCTGGTTACCTTCGCTGTCCTCAACAGTGTAATCCAGAGAGAGGTTATCTCCGGCGGCTCGGAATTCACAGGCAAGGCAGTCACCATCGCACATCCAGGTCTTGGACTTGGGACACATACACTGACCGTGTGCCTGGGCGCGTTTGCGGGTAGCCCAAATATCACGGTAGTAGGCATAGTATTGCTCTTCGGTCACTTCCACCCAGGTCTTGAGACGGTGGATGTAGACCTTGTACTCACGGGTTGACTTCTGATTTTCATTGGTTTTCATAGATTGTCCTTTCCGCCTGGTCAGCGGAGGGCGGAAGGACACAAAAAGGTCTGTGCAATTCGATACACAGACCCTTGGAGCCTAATATGGGCGCAACAAGAACAGGGTACCGATATTGCGACCCACCAACGATGCAGTGGGAAGACAATATTTGTATCCTCGGCCCTTATTGCAAATCAGGCTTTGAATAATTAAATTGTTCAGCCTACGGGGGTTCCGTCTGACTGTGCTTTAATTATAGAAGAAAGGACGCCATTTGACCCGGACACGGCGTGTCCGCTGAATTTAAGGGTAAAAACACAAAAAGCCCTCTCCAGACAAGCACTATGGCTCGTTGGAGAGGGTACAATGATGCTGCGGGGGTCAAACTCGCCTCGTTTTGCCGGACATGATATGTCCACCCAGAGAAAAAATATTTTTGAATTTTTTGCGACACACGGTTGTGTCCGTTTTATCGGACTATAAATCTGGTATGGTTTATAATGAACAGCTGCAAACGATACACTTGTTCACAGAAAAGTAACACGACTGTCGCAACATTTTATTCGCATACTCGCTCTATTGTATTGATTTCTCGAACACAACGTGTTATAATATATAATGTTATATTGTCTGCATTCGCAGATACACAAGAAAGGCGAGGTGTACTATGGGTATTAACTATAAGCGGCTTTGGAAACTCCTTATTGATAAAGACATGACAAAAACTGAATTGAGGAAGCAGACCGAAATAGCTTCGAGTACCCTATCGAAGATGAGTAGAAATGAGTATGTTTCTTTAGAAGTCCTTGTTCGCATCTGCTGTGCTTTGAATTGCGAATTAAGTGACATTGCTGAAATAGAAAAATAACGAAAAGGTGTTTACAGATATGGAAGAAAAAAAGATTGTGTCTGTCAGTCTCTTTTCTGGAGCTGGTGGATTAGATGTGGCCAGTTTTCTGGCAGGAGTCCCTGTGGTTTCAAGCACGGACTTCGATTCGGACTGCATAAAGACACTCAAAATGAATGAACTGTTTGAAAACTCTGAAGTAATCGAAGGAGATCTACATCAGATAGAAAGCAGTGTATTCTCTGATATTCTGAGAAAGAGGGATTACGATAAGTTTATTGTCATCGGTGGAGCCCCGTGTCAGCCTTTTTCTAAAGCGGGATATTGGGTGGGCAATAACACTCGTAAGGGAATTAACGACCCCCGTGCTACATTGGTGGACGAATACCTGCGTGTGGTTTGTGACCTTCATCCAGATGGCTTTGTGTTTGAAAATGTAGAAAGTTTGCTTCATCCTACAAATCGCGTCATTGTTGACCGCTTCATTGAAATCATTACAGAGCAAGGGTATAAGTATAAAATCGTTCGTGCCAACGCCCTGGACTATGGTGTATCCCAAAAGAGAAAACGCCTATTTATCCTTGGTACCTTGGGTGAATTTCAAAGTGATGAGCCGCGAAAAACGCACTGTGCACCCGAAGAGTGCGAGCGAACTGGTTTGTTGCCCTATGTAAATGTCGGTGAAGTTATCGCCGGGTATGACGGTCCAGAATACTACGAACCCGAGGAAGAAACCAAAGGTGGCACCTATTATAGTGATCTCTGCGAAGTACCCCCCGGCATGAACTACAAAGCACTTACGGCTTGGTATGGCTATGAGAATCCCAAGTTTGTTGCGGATAAGCGTTTTTGGAGTTTCCTTTTAAAGCTGTCACCAGATATGCCTTCTTGGACGATTACTGCGCAGCCTGGTCCGTGGGTTGGCCCTTTCCATTGGGATAACCGAAGACTCAGAGTGCCAGAAATTGCAGCTATTCAGACATTCCCAAAGGGATATAAGTTCTATGGAAGCAGAAGATCTGTACAGAAGCAGATCGGTAATGCTGTTCCTGCACTTATGGGTAAAGCGATGATTGAGTTTGTGAAAGAGAGTTTACAGAAATGAGTATAAAAGTTCTAAGCATTTTCTCCGGCGGTGGCGGAATAGACTGCGGTTTCAAAAAGGCAGGCTATGATATATGCTTCTCCACCGATTTTTGGCAGCCGGCTTGTGACACATTAGAAAAGAATAAAGTCGGTCGCTTAGTTAGATGTGCAGATATACGCCAAGTTGACTACGCCAAAGAATTGGCATCTATTGGCCTTTCTGTAGGTGATATTGATGTATTGGCTGGTGGGCCACCTTGTCCTGCGTATTCAAAATCACGTTTTTACCGCACCGATAAAAAGCGAGCCCTTGAGGACGAAAATTCCTTTACTTTGTATGAGTATTTCCGTGCTTTAGAGGAAATTAGACCGAAAGTGTTCTTCTTTGAAAATGTGTTTGGCTTTGTTTATAAGCCCCACCAGGCGGCTTTTGATTTACTTAAGGAACGTGCGGATACTCTCGGCTATGATATTAGCTTCAAAGTTATCAATACTGCAAATTATGGTGTTCCGCAGATTAGAGAACGCTTTATTTGTATTGGCGTAAGACGCGATATCGGCAAACCTTTTGTTTTCCCCGAAGAGACACATTACAATCCCGAAAAACCGGGCGGCGATGCTGCTTTGGGAAAGAAACCGTGGGTCACCTGCGGTGATGCCATCGGAGACCTGGATTATGATCTTCCCGAAGATAAGGATATGCAGGCTGGTTCCAAACACAAAGACCTGCTCAAACTGGTACCCCCCGGTGATAATTATCTGTATTTCACAGCGGAACGTGGCTATCCAGAGCCTATTTTCAAGTGGAGATCTCGCTATTGGTCTTTCCTGCTGAAACTTTCCCCCGAAAAACCTTCTTGGACCATACAGGCGAGTTTCTCAAACAATATGGGACCGTTCCACTGGAAGAATCGCTTTCTGCGTATTAATGAAATCAAACGAATTCAGACCTTTGATGATGAGTACGAATTCTGTGGTGATTTTAAGGATCAGTGGCGCCAGATTGGTAACGCTGTTCCCCCAAGGTTGGTCGCACAGATTGCACAGGCTATAAGAGATCAGTATTTTAAGGAGGATTAAATATGCCAAACACACTGCCTTTTGGCACACAGTTTTCTCCAAACCAAATAGAACTACCGCAATTGCTCCAACTCATTATTGATAATGAAGGAGATGATACAGCACCGCTGATTACGGCTATTGTGGACACTTTTTTCAGTACGAATGCTGTGGAGCAGCAACGGAATATGGCAGGAAATTGCAAAAATTCTTTAGTTTCGTATGGAATTCTTGAAAATGGCGGAGGTGTCCGCATCACTGCATTTGGTCGTCAACTACATGAGATTGCTGATGAAACAGAACAATGTGAGGCTTTGGTAAAACACATACTTAAAAACCTTAATGGTATGATACTCATCGATGTTTTGCGTGGTATGCATCGCAATGGAGAACGGATTTCCAAGGAAACTGTCGTTGAGGCACTAAACTCTCGTGGGTTCGACCTTAGCAGAACCTCTAATAATGTCCCTGTTATGAAATTGTGGTTAAACAAAGCGGGTGTTCTTCGTGGGTGGAGGATCGACGAGCATAAACTGAGTGAATTAACTGAATTGTCCGAAGGAGAATTCAGATTGCTCAGAACGCTACGTCCAGAACAGTATTATTTTCTTCGCGCTCTTTGCAATACTGCCTCAGAAAACTATCAGAGAGCAGCAGATATCCGTCAATTGGCAACTGCAACCTATGGGATAACCTTTGTAGAAAGCAATTTCTCTCAGTCCGTAATTCGTCCCTTGACAGACAGAGGGCTCATTGAAATTCAGCGTGCTACGGGAGGTCATGGTGCTCGCACCCCTCTAGTAAAACTCACAGAATTGACAAAGAGAGATATTGTATTACCTCTGCTGCAACAGTTGGAGGGTATAATCGACAGAGAGGTTATAGAATATCTTCAGAAACCTTTGGAAGAATTGCGCACGGATATTGATGCAACGGACAGTTATTTGAAAGGTCTGGCCCTTGAGGCTTTTGCTATTAGAATTATGCGAATCATTGGATTGGACTTTATTCAAACTCGCCTTAAGGGTAACGAAACGGCCGGCGCAGAAGTGGATGTTCTCTTTGATTCCAGTCGGTTGCTCTATACCAGATGGCAAGTACAATGTAAAAACACTCACAGAGTTTCACTCGATCAGGTCGCAAAAGAGGTTGGGTTATCTCACGTCCTGAAAACAAACGCCATTGTTATTATGACAACCGGCGTTGTTTCAGAGAAAGCCCGAGAATACGCTACCCAAATTATGAAAACAATGAATCTTTGTATAATTATGGTCGAAGGTTCTGATATTGACGCAATTATTGCGGAACCTACAAAAATACTGGAAATCTTCAACCGTGATTCCTTGAACGCCAAACATATAAAAGTTTTTGAATAAGGAGGGATATTATGCCAGAATACAAATGGGCACTTGGCAATGGTGATATTGTATCTGCGGATTACAACCGTACAGATGACTCGCTTTCAAACGAGCAAGTGTTGGCAGAATTGCAATCTGCTTTTCAGCAGTTTGGTCACTCTGTTCACTGTGAGCCTGTTAGTGATCAGCTTCCCGAGGTTTACACAATTACTTTTGACGATGCCACTCTGGGGAGAATTACTGTTTGTGCTAAAGGTACGACTCCTGGCGGACGATCCAACTTGAACGATGAGCAAAGAACGCAGCAAAAAAGTAAATATATAAATTATGCCCATTCAAGATTACAGGCGGGAGAGTCTGCCGTTCAGTTAGGAGTATATAGACGTGACGGTCAGACTGTGTTCTGTGCGTGGAAGCTGAAGCAGTCTTCTGCTGGAGCAGAAACCCCTATCTCAAAACAAATTAAGATTACAACAATTGCACAGGCCATGAAAGAGGGGTTCGTGCAGCAGGACAAGGGCTCTGGCGAGTATGCTTGCGCTTTCCGCAAAGAGTTTATGTATTTTTACATTCGTAATGCTGAATGGCTTCACGGCTCGCTCGTAACCGAACTGGCAGATCACAACAACCCCCTGCCAGACAGTCCTGTCGATAATGAGACAGCTTTCAGAGTTTGGTTTACAGAACTGGAAAAGGACAATGGTGAGCATTACTCTGAAAACACTCAGAATCAGTACATCAGTGCCTTAAAGGCTGTGGGACTGACGTTTGCGGATGCCATTGGGTCTTTCTCATCCATCTTTGAAATCGATGACATTGGAACCTTTGAAAGAGCAGTGTCTGCCATTAAAACAGATGCTGGTTTTGAGGAATTTAATCGTAATCGTGGTAACGGTTCATTGTCTGCTGGGCTGGATCTCTATAAGCGATTCTTGATTGAACGGACGGAGCAAGTCCAGAATGTTTGTTACAGTACAGGCTACCAAAGTGATTATCCTCGTAACCGTATCCTCTTCGGCGCTCCCGGTACTGGTAAAAGTTTCACTCTGAATCATGAAAAGGATGTTTTGCTTGCTGATGGCGGCGAATACGAGCGCGTGACTTTCCACCCGGATTACTCCTACGCCAATTTTGTTGGTACATATAAGCCGGTGCCTTGCAAAGACAGCGATGGCAGGGACGCCATCACTTATTCCTATGTACCCGGTCCGTTCATGCGTACCTATGTGAAAGCCCTCCAGAACGGCAGAACTGATGCACCCAAGCCTTTCCTGCTTGTAATCGAGGAAATCAATCGTGCCAATGTCGCTGCTGTGTTCGGTGATGTATTCCAGTTACTCGACCGAGGCGATGACGAGGTTAGTGAATATCCGATCCAGGCATCCGAGGACATCAAAAAGTATCTGGCAGGAGAACTCGGCGGCAATCCCGACGATTACGCTGAAATCCGCATTCCAGACAATATGTTCATCTGGGCTACAATGAACAGTGCTGACCAGGGTGTATTCCCGATGGATACTGCTTTTAAGCGTAGATGGGATTTCACCTATTTAGGTATCGATGACAGAGAAGCCGGAATCGTTGGCAAAAAGGTCATCCTCGGTCAAGGTGACTATCGCCGCGTTGTGGAATGGAATGCGCTCCGCAAAGCCATCAACAATGAACTGCTCACTTATAAGGTGAACGAGGACAAGCTGATGGGTCCGTATTTCATTTCCAAGAAGAATCTGCCGGAGGGCGAAATGATCGACCCCGCTGTCTTCACTCGTATCTTTAAGAACAAGGTTATTATGTACCTGTTCGATGATGCTGCAAAACAGAAGCGCATTACGCTGTTTGGCGGCTGCGATGAAAAGGCAAAGAACCAGTATTCCAAGATTTGCAGAGAGTTTGATACCAAGGGTGTTTACATTTTCTGCGAAGGAATCAGCAGCCAGTTTATTGATAATGCCCCAGAGGATGATGGAGAATGATTTCAGTATTTTTACGAGAACAAAAACGCTATACCCAGGAAGACCTGGTTAAAGAGTTTCGTTGCTCCGAGGAAAAGGCTGTCCGCATTCTGAAGCGTCTGAAAGAATATGGCGTTCTGAAGGCCGTAAAAGCAAATGACACACAGAAGGATCTCACCGATCTGTTGGATGAGGACATCGAAATCGCTGATGTTGAGGTCGGCGAAAACGAATATCTGTATGTGTTCACTTTTGTGGGCGTTATTACAATTGAGGGTCGTGTGCTGAAATGCTATCCGAAATATCTGCTCGATGCCACGGCCCCCAAAGCAGAACTGAAACAAGTGCTGAAGGTTCTGGAAAAGTACAATTCCAAGGAACAGATCATCCGTATGTACAACGATACGAGTGACAGCAGCGCATTTAATATGTTGGCCGTTATGCTGTTCCTCCTCCAGGATTATTTCGAGTATGGTGCCTATACCAACACACAGGACATTATCGAATCCAATGGGTCCGGTGACATCCTTTGGGATAAGACCATCAACGAAACTTTCACTCTCTTAAGCAACAACCGGCCGTATTACCCGGAATTGTTGACCATGAAGCGTGTGAATGACGATTTCGATTTCTTCAAGCGGCTGCATGAGTGTATCCTCACCCGTTGCACGGAGGAATTGCGAGATGCCGATCTGTTGGATCTGTTCGATATTATGGGTGTCGATATTTCCGATGAGCATATCGAGGACTTTGGTGACAAAGAGTATGTCCTGGAGCGCATTGTCAAAGAACTCAATGTCCAGTTCAATACCCGCAAACAACTTCTGCTGAAAACACTGTATGCCTACATAGCCAACAGTAGCGCACTGGACGATCTGGACTGCTTCAGTATGTTCGGAACGAACAGTTTCAATCTGGTATGGGAAAAGGTCTGTGCGGAAGTAATGGACAACCAATTGCAGAAGCCAATCGGTGGACTGCGACTGCCCGTACCTTTGACCGAGCAATACCGCGATATGCGGCATAAGAAACTCATTGATTTGATTGATAAACCGCAGTGGTCTGGGACTGCACCAAACGGTGAACCGTTTGTGAAGCAGGCCGAGGATACGCTCATCCCAGACCTTATCTCCATCGTTAATGTCGATGGGGACTATCAGTTTATCATTTTTGATGCCAAATACTATAACATCCAATTAGAGCATAACAAAAAGCTACGTGGTCAGCCCGGTATCGAGTCCATCACCAAGCAGTATTTGTACCAGTTGGCCTATCAGCCTTTTGTGGAGGCTCACCAGATCAGCACAGTAAAAAACTGTTTCCTTATGCCAACCGCTTCTACGGAAATAATCGAAAAAGGCACTGCATCCCTTGCCATGTTACACAATCTGGGACTGCAGGATATTCAGGTGCGTCTGCTGCCTGCGGAGACAATGTACCGTCACTACATTGAAAACACGAAGATGGATGTACGGATGTTGAATCTATGATGCGAGGAGTTTAATTGTATACGATTGCAATTGTTTGTTGAAATGATTGCACATGAGACCACTTACAAAACTATAGAAAGGGGAATTTCTATGGCTGACCGTTCGTTTAAGGAATATATCGGCAGCAGATTTTATGACCAGTTCTTCAACGCCATAAAATCGTATGTCATACAAAACCGCAATAATATCGAACTGAGTTCCCGCACGGTCAGCAGCGCCGATTACGCAGAACTCTCCGATTTTGAAATTAAATCCGTAGGAATTGATGATCGGGACGGGATGGGTATCGCATTTGACATTCTCGTTGAAGCGGAAGTCTATGTTAAGGAACATCACCGCCATCGTGATGTAGATGAGGATACCTGTTTTCCGTGGTTTATCCTCTCCTGCACCGCCGACCTATCCAGAAATATGGATGACCTCTGTATTCATCGGGTCGATCAGTATAATCAAAGAAACAAGCAGAACAAGCCTTTGTCAGATTCTCTTGTTCCCATCAGCTATAAAATTGACCTCGATAAGATAGCCACGGAATTTTTGAGGAAACACTACCCGGAAGCCCTGCGAACCCCTATGCCTGTTGACCCTATGGTTCTTGCCAACAGGCTCGGCCTTTCGGTTATTACTCATGAACTGACAGAGGATTTTTCTGTATTTGGACAACTTTTCTTCCAAGACTGCGACTCCGAAGTGTATAACTCAGCTACGGGGGAAATGGAAACCGCTCACTTCCCGGCAAAGACCATCGTTGTCGATCCCAAGGCATTTCATTTGCGAAACCTGGGTTCCGTCAATAATACCATCGTGCATGAGTGCGTTCACTGGGATCAGCACAGAAAAGCCTTTGAACTGGAACGTCTGTATAACCGTGATGCAACACAGATAAAGTGCTTGGTCATTGGCGGATCGAAGGGTTCGTCTGACCGAACCGCAGCCGACTGGATGGAGTGGCAGGCAAACTCCCTGGCACCCCGTATCCAGATGCCAATCGGCTCTTTCAAAATAAAAGCAGCCGAATATGTCCGTAAATTCCAACAAGAAATGAAAGCCACCCACATCGTGGATGTTATGGAAGCTGTCATCGATGCCCTGGCTACCTTTTTCGTTGTCTCTCGCCACGCTGCCAAAATGCGTATGGTTGATGCGGGATACGAGGAAGCAATCGGTGCATTCACTTATATTGACGGACACTATGTGAAGCCCCACGCCTTCAAAAAAGGCAGTTTGCAGAAAGACCAGACATACTGCATCAGCGCGGACGATGCCCAAATCATCGCCTTCAGCGATATGCGCCTTTCCGCCCAATCTCAAAAGGGTTCCTACATATATGTGGATTCGCATATGTGTTTGAATGACCCGAAGTATGTCACCAGAGATGAAAACAATACAGTGCAGATGACCGATTACGGCCGCTTGCACATTGATGAGTGTTGCCTGGCCTTCAAACTGAAAGTAAAGGCAACCAATAAATATGGCGAGGAATTTTATAAAGAGTGCGTTCTCTTTAGAGATGTGGATTCCGGCATTGTGTTCCAGACCACTTTTGCCAAAGAGGTCAGTGACGATGTTATGGGAAAGGCAGATGCCATCCTCGCACGAGAAATGGAGATTCAGAGAGTTCTCCAGGAACTGCCTGCTCAATTCGGTGCTGCTCTCGTTTACCTTATGGAGTGGGTGGAAATTTCCGAGGAGACCCTGGCGGAGAAGGCTCTCGTGTCCACAAAGTTGGTGCAGCGCCTGCGTAACAATCCGGCATACCCCAAGAATGTCGACTGTGTGGTTGCCGTTTGCATTGGCATGAATCTGCCGCCGGAATTAAGCAACGCACTCATCAGCAGATCTGGCTTTACACTGCGATTGGCGCAGAACGAGGCGCATTTGATGTATAATTTCTTCCTCAACCATCTCTATATGGGCTCAATCCACGTGTGTAACGATATGTTGGTGGCAAAAAATCTGCCAGTGATGACCGGTACAGAATAACTCTGCAGGAGGTGCCCTATGAGCGTAATCATCGCAGTGATATTAATTGCAATAATCCTTTGTAAAGTTGGAAGCGACAGATCAAAGGCATCAGCTTATGATGCCAAGAAAAAAGAAATAGATGATAAAATTTCCGAATGGGAAAGTCTGTATGTAGATAAAAACCTTGAGAAACAACTGGAACTGTGTATCGCAGATGAGCGAAACTACGACAAAGTACGCGCTGAGGTTTCGGAGGTTCTATCGAAATTAGAGCACTGGCGATTCAAAGTGGAACTGGATTTCCCGCTGAATATGGGTCAGATCGTGGGGCAATCAAATCATAAGCAGGCACTGGAAACACTGCGTGAAAACCAAGCTATAGCATTAGACATTATGCTTGCCAACAGAGGTAAAATTGCTATGATGCGAGCAATTTTTGGTTACAAGGCATATTTTCTCTTAGGTAACCGAATGTTGCAGGAAGGCGCTTATGAATATGCAAATGCTATTTTGACCATATTGCAACAGCGAGGGGTTCCAGTAAAATTGTGTTATCGTCGCCGTTCTGGCGATGACGCCTATATTTGGGAGGGTTCTCTTGGATATCATGGTGGAGGGCTACCAGATGAAATGTACCTGCCGTTTGATAAAAGCGTTCTCTTCAAAGAAAATCCTATTCCTCCCATGAACTAAAAAAGAAAGCGGATGCCGAAGCACCCGCCTTCAGGAAAGACCAGGTCGTTGTATCAAAACCTGGTGTTGTTATTCCAAAGAATCACAAGTTAAAACGCATACCACCACATATGCGATTTAACCTGTTTATATTATCACATATTATGGAATTAATCAATTCTTGTATATAAGAAAAAGCCACACAAGGAGGCAACACTTATGAACATATCAAATGAGACGCTGCAAAAAATAGCGGCCGCGAATCGCGCAAACCCATATGCTGACGTTATTGCTTATGAGACTGGTGTCGGTATGCCCATCATTCACTACTCTGGTTTTTTCGTACAGCCTGGTGAATGTATTATTTATGCTGCTCCTGCGCAGACCTTCAAAGACAAAAACCAGGTGGTCGGTTATACCGGGAAGTCTGCCGGAGCAAGTTTCCGTGTAGCAAAAGGTGTTACCGTCCGCACGGGGAGTTCCGGTGGCAAACCTATTCGTGGAACGGTTCGTGACCACAACTTTGGTGATTTGATAATTTCCAATAAGCGGGTTGTGTTCATTGGCAAAGATGATTCCTTTGATTTTCCCATAGAGAAAGTATCTGCCGTCAAAATTCTGGATAGGCAGAGTTTCGTATTGCAGTCTGGTCGGACAGCAAAGAATATTGCTATGGACCCTGCAATCGTTGCATATGCTGCAGGGTTTATCTCCTATGTGCAGAAAGAAGTTGCTGCCGGTGTCGATGTTTACAAAAACCACCAGGCTGCTCTGACACCAGAGCAAGCCGCATACTGCGATACTGTGCGACAGGAATGCACCAAGGTGCGCGCGCCAAAGAATAAGAACGGGTGTTTATGGACGGTTGTAAAAGTTCTTTTTGCCCTGGTCATTCTTGTTGCTGCAATTGGTATCATCGGCTCGATCATTGGAGGCAACGATGATTCCCTTGGCGGCAGTCAATCCTCCGGCACTATAACGAATTATACTGCTTCCGAACTGGTTGCTCTTGATGGCCACCCTCGCATTTTTGATAGCTACGCAGAGGCTCAAGCATTTTACAACGGCATCGGTGACAGCAGAATCGCAGTGACGGATATAACCAAGAAGGCTTCAATGGAAATGGCCTTGGAAACCATTTATGCTGATGACATCGTGCTGTATATGACACAGCACTCCACAAATGAGGAGTATGTAGGAACCGTTGAAATCAATATCTTTGATGCGGATTTTGCCGCCGATATGACCATTGAGGGTGCTGCTGATATAGCAACGTCCTATCTTCCGATTGATTTCTTTGAGTACTACTCATCGGATGCCTCTTATGTATATGAAAATGACGGCACCAAGATTTATACATATTCGTGCCGCTTAACCGATGAGGGAGTAGAACATCATAATTCCGTTGCACCGCAGTATTCGTACTATTACTACATCAAAATCGTGGAATACGCAGACGGTGAACATTGGAAAATCTCTACTGGCTACAGTGCATACGGCGACAAGGATAAAGGTTGGATTGAAAAGTATGCCGAACCTTGGGATGCACCGTTTCAGGACTAATACGCTGTTGAGCGGTACGCACCAGATTGAATTTTGAAGGGAGGGTATCAGCGTGTTTGGTGTTGACATCACTGACCATTATGTTGTCTACGACCACGACAAGCAATGCAAAGATGTAGGTTCTTTGTATCCTGCAATTGATATAGAAATCTATGGTAAAAACGCGAAAAGGGTTCGTATGCATGGTTGCTGGTACTCGGAGTTCTTGTTTCAATCAACTGCCGTCAGCATTCATTATACGCAACGAGGTAATTATTTGCATTTCAGATTAACGGATTACGGCGTAAAAGATGTGCGGGGTGTGTTTTGCCGGGTACTGCATGAGGGAACCCCTATAAACAACAAGGAGTACTATCAAACGATTTTGTACGATGCCAATGATAGTTTCTCATTGTATACGCCCATAAATGAGGAAATTATAACAGAGAGCATCTCGCTCTGCATAACTGGTGTAAAGTATTGGAATAACGATCAAATCATTGAAAGTACGTCGTATCCCCAAAGAATCACCGCTAAACAGAAAAAAATCAACCAATGCATACGCAGTGCCAGAGATCAACATATTGCACTGCCAATCGAAAAGGCCACCGACAATGTAACAAAATCAACGCGCAAACTACCTTTTACCGAGGAACACATAGAAACAGCTTGGATTTGGTATCCAGAACTGTCTGAATTGTTCGCATGGGTAAGTTCGCAGTGCGATTTGTTGGAGAAAGAAATCTCGGCTTTGCCACAGTCAATTATGAGTATAGATTGCTCTGCTCCGAATGAAAATGATAAGGTGATTTTTATCCCAATCGAGTGTACATTTAACCAAAAATTTTATGCCCGATTGTTTTTGGCGCAAAATCACACGGTAGAGGGCAGAATAGTTTCCCCGTTAGATATGTTACAGTACCAGATTCCAATCCGAGCAGAAAACGAACCTCTTTTACTGTGTTTGTATGGGACCCATTGGCTTGACCCATTAATGCTTTCTCCCGGCGATGCTATAGGGGATGATAAGTGCAAGAACACTTATTCCGATGTTGAGACCAACTCCCCCATATTAAGGATTATTGGCGAAATTAAAGATCGAGTGTCTCATCGATATAGCGAGCGCACAGTCCAATCGTCTAATGTGATGCGTAGGTTTTATCGGTCAATTGAGGCTTTGAGAACCTGGATTAAAGAAAGGTATACCGAAGTGTCTTCTTTGAGCCAAGAGGCCCGTCCTTCACTTTGGATATCAGAATACAGATTGTACCAGTATATTAAGTTGTTGTGTTCGGATGCCATATACCAATACAGAAGTAACTGGTTGGATACGCAGTCATTGGATATATTCATTCCGCAATATAGTTGTGCAATTGAATACCAAGGACGGCAGCATTATGACGCGATTGATTATTTTGGTGGAGAAGCCAAACTGCTGATGCAACGCGAAATGGATGCAGATAAACGCCAAAAATGTCAGAATAATGGTGTGAAACTAATCGAATGGTCTTACAAGGAAAAACTTACATTCTCTAATGTGTTGTCTTTTCTAAACGAGAATGTATTTCCAGAACCGATAGACACCGCATTTGTCGAGCGGTGTTTGTCGCTTGGGCTACCTTTTCCTGTAGCAGACCAGTTTTTACCGATTACATATGCGCAGATAAAAGAAGCGGAAAAAGCAAAGCCTTTTGTGCAGCAGACCGAAATCAGAAAATATGCTTTAGACGGAAATTATATTTGCGCCTACAACTCTATTATAGATGCCGCCAAAGATGTTGCAATATCAAGCCAACAGATTTCAAAGGTGCTAAATGGGAGGGCTTCTACTGCCGGCGGTTTTATGTGGGAACGGGTGGACACTGGAACCCCTGTATATTCCATCGCACCTGCAGTGCAGCATTCAGCGGAAAACACATCTAAGTCAATATACCAGGTAGATTCCACGGGAGAAATAGTCGCAGAATTTGATTCTATCAATTCCGCAGAGCGTCGGACAGGAATCAACAGGAAAAGCATTCGTGATGTTCTCAACGGTCGGCAAAAAACAGCCGGTGGATACTATTGGCTTCGCAAGCATTGTGAGTAAAGGGGGCTCGAAAGATGACATGGGCAGATTATTATGATCGATTTTATGATTGGGCAGAAAGCACCCAGGTGCGCTACCTTTCATCACTTTCTACTTTAGGCCCCGCTGATGAGGTCGGTGAAATCATCATTGAACTGCAGGTGAATGTACCTGCAGCAAACCGATTGCTTCGCAAGGCGGTCGAAGCAAAACTGGCTTTTTCGGGTTCGGATCTGGTCGAGTTTGCGTGCATCAATGATAAAGAATTGGCAACAGACGCAGTGCGCAATTCCGCAGGGCGATTGACTGCCGAGGACATGGAATATCTGTACGGTGAGATTGATGATGAGGTTATTATTGAAATCTGCAAACAAAGGCATCTTATGCTACCGGAAGATTTGCGTGAAGAAGAGTACGAAGAGGAAGAACCAGAGGTAATCGAAGAGGAAGAGCCGTTGGTAGAAACTGATATGCGTGTAGATTATTACTGCCCACCACCGAAGCGACCAGGTTTTTTTGCTACACTGTTTGGCGTAATTGCGGGTATTGACATGGCCAGTGGTTCCAATCAACACAGACATAACGGTCGTTGTAACGGCGACTGCGCACACTGTCCTCCTCACTACGGATACCGCTATGGCCGGTGGTATTATGGCCACGATCATGTACACGGCTGTGAATTTGGAGGCAATAAAGGCAGCGGTAGCATGGATTGATGGAGGTTGCTTATGTTTGGTAAGAAAAAGAAGGCACCAGAGCCTATCTTTGATGTTACAAAGAAAATTGCAAAAACTTGGTGGGGTGGAACCAAACTGATCCCCACAACAAAATCAGAACAGAGAAAAATGAAAGCAGAAATTCTGCGAAGACATCCGAATGCCACCGTCCTCGATAGTAGAGAGAAAAAACGGAAAGATCTGGAGTGGATTGACCGTATCGAAGAGTTTGATGCTTTTCTGAACGATTAACACAGGAGATACATATATGGGCTTATTTGATTTATTTAAGAAAAAAGACAAAACCGATGTCGCACCGAAAGTCACACCAGTAAAAACCTCGGTGCCAGAATCTGAAAAGAAGTTTTATCAGCCGGACTCCTACTATACGGATGTTGTTGCTGAAGGAACTGCATTCGAGCGTCGTGTCATCACATTCGAGGAACGCAAAAAGACAGCGGTTCCGTCAAAACGAGGATTATATCCTGCTGAAATATTGCTGTTAGAATATTGCTCTAAAGGCACATATCCAGACCCCAAAAACGGATATCCGGGTTTTTGGTGGTTTGCTTACGGCATCAGAGATGTTGGAGCCACCCTCAAGAGTTTAGAAGAACGAGGCTACATAGCCTGGGGATCTGTGCGGGATGCAGTCGGTGGATTTACGGTGGCACAATTAAAAGATTTGCTCACATCCCAAAATATGCCAGCAACTGGAAAGAAAGCTGACCTTGTAGAGCGTGTTCTTTCTGGAGTTCCAGACGAAGCATTGATTGCTGCCGGTGCACAGAGAAAGTATATTCTGACAGAGACTGGCCGACTGGAACTGGACGAAAATGCCTATGTGCCTTATATGCACAGCGTGCCGAATAAAACAACCGAAGACACGGGGCTCGGCATGACCTTTAATGTTTGGAGTATTAATAAATTACTTGGAACAGGTGACAAATCCGCATGGAGAGATGTCGTTGACGAACAAGAGCGTAAAATGAACCAAGAAACTGCCGATCGTAATGCTGCCTTTATGCACGACTTAAAGAGAATCGCTCCTGATGAATATCGTAAGCTACGAACCCAGAATCAGCAGATTGCTGCTGTACAAAAAGACAGAGAGCAATATGACATAGACAAGGATTTAAGTGGATATATTGATTTTTGGGAAATGGTATGGGCCAATGGGGGCTTAAAGTTCGAAGGCGCCGGATGGCATTTCGAGTTACCCGATTTATATATAAAAGCCAAGCGTTATGATGATGCACTTGCCTTTGTCAAGCGACTTAAGGTGGAAAAACCGACATATGCATATAAAGCTGATACTTACATTAAAAAAATCGAGGAAATGAAAGCAAAGCTACAACGTAAAGGGGGTCAATAATTTATGGCTGACAACAAAAAGAAAAGAAAAAGCCTGGTTGATTCCGTCACCTATGCATACATACGAAAAGTAAAAAAATGGATGTTTTGCCCAAACTGTCATGATGGTAAAATGACTATTGATAAAAAGTCTACTGTATGGATTTGTAAGGATTGTGGGTATCAGCTTTCGGCAGACGAATTTGAAGACAACTATGTTTTTTGGTTCTGTGATAATTGTGATGAATATTTGAATAACCAGGAGGGCTTTGACCGCGGTGCTGACCGCCACGTTTGCAGAAACTGCGGCTATGAGAATGATACCACTTTGAATAACATTAAGGGTATCTGCTCTGACTGCGGAACGGTTATTGCTGACCCAGAAGCCACACTTTGCCCAGACTGCAAACAGAGTCGAGAACAGAAGGCCAAAGAATGGCTTGCGAAAGCAGGAAAGGTTGTAGGCGTTGTTACCGCAGTTGCCGGAACTGCCGCATATCTGGCATCACAAATCAGCAGCGATGACTCAGCCGAAGATGACACAAGCGGCGTTTCCCCTAAAAAGGACTGGCTGAAATCTGCAAGCGAGGATGAACTCCGAGCGAGAAAAAAAGAAATCAGTGACAGCACAGATTGGCGTTCTGGATCAATCTTGGACGGAGACTTTGACAAAGAAATCGAAGCAATGGATGCCATCGATGAGGAAATCAATCAAAGGGCTTGGGATCAGTACAATAGCGAAGACCACTCTAATGAAAGTTATGGAGTTCACCGTGAACACGGTTGGTATTTACCAAATGATGACTAAAGCGAATGGATGGTAAACCATGCCAACGGAGAGATTGCGATATTCAGCGGAGAAAAAGCGACACAAAAACGATAGATTATTTGGAAAAGGGAGCTGTGCCCTTTGTTCCATTGTGGGATAAATATATGATGTCATCGTAGAATGGTTGCTCCATATATAATGAGGAGGAACTTTTTATGGACGATAAAACAAAAGCTGATATCGAAGCATGCGTTCCGATGGTCATCGTTCATTGGGACAAAGACGGTAATGTGACCTCGCAGGAGGCATTCAATTCGGAAAACATATCACTGACTGAATGGCAGATGCAATCATTGGCTCGGGCGGCATTAGAAGTGTGCGAACGGTTCTATGCTGACCCGGATAATGTCAAAAAACTTGAAGAGTGGAAAGAAAAAAGAGATGCCGGGGCAAAACGGCAGAAATAACACCTAAGTGACCATTTCTGCGGTGGCATCTGCGTTGCACCTTTTAACGAAAGGCACACCTTTTAACGATTTATCCGAGGGGTGTGCATTTCGTATCAGAATAGGTCACTACTTTCATAACTGGACATCAATTTTGATACAATGAGTATCACGATTGGTGTCCAGTTTTTTATAAGCAAAACAAGGAGGGAAGTATATGCCTTCTTTGATTTTGGAAGTACCCGATGAAATACACTAGCTAGAATATCGTCGTATTATACATAGGTGGAAAAAACTAGAAGATAATATTCAGCCCGAGTTGATGTGTAGAGACGATACTTCTTACGAAAGATGGCTTGAATATTGTGAGGACGACCGCACAACAGGCTCGATGTTGTCAACTCATGTTCCGTGTACGTTATATTTTGCGTTGAATGAGCAAAGGAAAATTGTTGGCAGTATCGTATTAAATCACGAGGATACTGAACGCGGCCATCTGCATGTGGGTATTGTTCCGTGGCACAGAGGAAAAGGCTATGGCACTGCTATGCTGGCACTTGTATTAAAGGAGTGTCTAAAGAAAGGTATCCGAAAAGTACATAGTTGTTCGAACAGCAAAGAAAACGTATCTGCAATACAAACCATTTTAAATAACGGTGGATATTTTTTAGAAGAATTTATGGATGATGGTGCGCATATTGGAACGTTATGAGATAATTCTTGTTTCGTATTCGATAACAAATCAATGCACATTTTGACGAAAGGCCGATGAGATGTGCCTGTTTAAATGATACTTCTTGAAGATGCAGAAATTTTGCTTTAAGCAAAAAATCTATAATAGATAATTCCCGACAAGCAAGTAGTAACCGGTGAGGAAGCGCTGACCATAGCCGCATAGGGCTCCAAAAATCCCAGAAAAGA
>JABLTO010169631.1_pt1 | contig 26746 bp, 18 predicted proteins | sample 7160091 | NCBI WGS metagenome assembly JABLTO01 (sample SAMN14651225, study PRJNA627086) | human gut metagenome | isolation source: feces | host: Homo sapiens
ATATGGCGAGATAGCTCAGTTGGCTAGAGCACACGGTTCATACCCGTGGTGTCGAGGGTTCGAATCCCCCTCTCGCTATTGAATGAAGTCCTCTGATTTATTTCAGAGGATTTTTTGTTGTACGTAGATAAATTTTTGTTTTGACGGGAAATGATTTCAAAATTTTTTGAGGGGACTAACACAAAAAATTTGCATCTAGGAATTTGACGTGATTTGTTGTATGATATACACTGTCAGTAAAAAAGAAAGGGGAAATCAGACCGTGGCAAAAAAAATGCTTTTTGTGTTTAATCCAAAAGCAGGAAAAGGAAAGATCAAGACGCATTTGCTGGACATTGTAGATATATTCAGCAGCCATAATTATGAGATTATTATCCGTTCCACGCAGGCTCCCAGAGATGCATATGAGAAAGCTAAGGAGTATGCTGATTCCGTTGATCTGATTGTATGCAGCGGTGGTGACGGTACGCTGGATGAAGTTGTTACCGGCATTATGGAGGTGGACAGCAGTGTTCCGATTGGATATATTCCGGCAGGAAGTACGAATGATTTTGCAAACAGTCTTTTTATGCCGAAAAATATGATCAGAGTAGCAGAGATGATTATGGCGGAAGAATTGTATCATTGTGATATCGGAAGATTCAATCAGAAGACTTTTGCTTATGTAGCTGCATTTGGCTTATTTACAGATGTGTCTTATGAGACAGACCAGGATCTGAAAAACGTTCTGGGACATGTTGCCTATGTTCTGGAAGGGGTAAAACGCCTCTTTGATATCAAATCTTATCATATGAAAGTGAGCTCTGAGGAAGTTCAGGTGGAAGATGATTTTATTGTCGGAATGATCACCAATTCCAGATCTGTAGGAGGGTTTAAGAATCTTACGGGCAAGAACGTAGATATGAATGATGGATTTTTTGAGGTGACGCTGATCGTTCATCCGAAGAACCCATTGCAGCTTCAGGAAATCATGACAGCACTTGTGATGGCAGAAGACAATACGGACATGATTTATTCCTTCAAAACCAGACAACTTACTATAGAAACAGATGAGAAAGTGCCGTGGACCCTGGACGGAGAGTTTGGCGGAAATCACAGTTATGTAGAAATCGAAAACAGACACAAGGCACTGAATCTTTATCTTCAGAGCAGCAAAAAGTAAAAACGACATATAATGCAAACGAGAACCAAAAGGAGAAAGAGAATGTCAGATTACGTAAATGTAACAGAGATTTTCGGATGTGACGTATTTAATGACGCGGTCATGGAAGAACGTCTTCCGAAAAAAGTATACAAAGAGCTGAAAAAAACCATCGAAGAGGGAAAGGAACTCTCTTTGGAAGTGGCAGATGTAGTTGCTCATGAAATGAAAGAATGGGCAATTGAAAAGGGTGCAACTCATTACAGTCACTGGTTTCAGCCGCTGACAGGTGTAACTGCGGAAAAGCATGATGCGTTTATCACCGCACCAAAAGAGAACGGCAAGGTTCTGATGAGCTTTTCAGGTAAAGAACTGATCAAGGGAGAATCCGATGCGTCTTCATTCCCGTCAGGTGGGCTTCGAGCAACTTTTGAGGCAAGAGGATATACAGCGTGGGACTGTACGTCACCGGCTTTTGTACGTCATGATGCGGCCGGCGGAACGCTTTGCATTCCTACCGCATTCTGTTCTTATACAGGAGAAGCACTTGATCAGAAAACACCGCTTCTGCGTTCTATGGAAGCTATTAATACACAGTCTTTACGACTTCTCCGACTTTTTGGAAATACGACATCTAAGAAAGTAACACCATCTGTAGGTGCAGAACAGGAATACTTCCTTGTAGATAAAGAAAAATGGCTTCAGAGAAAAGATCTGATCTATACCGGCAGAACTCTTTTTGGCGCAATGCCTCCGAAAGGACAGGAGATGGACGACCACTATCTTGGCACGATCCGTCAGAGAATTTCCGCCTACATGAAAGAAGTAAATGAAGAGTGCTGGAAACTGGGAGTAACGGCAAAGACACAGCACAATGAAGTTGCTCCGGCACAGCATGAGCTGGCACCGATCTATGCACCGGTAAATATCGCTGCAGACCACAACCAGATCATGATGCGTATTCTCAAGAAGGTAGCAAGTCGTCATGGTATGCGCTGTCTGCTTCACGAGAAACCGTTTGCAGGAGTAAATGGTTCCGGTAAGCATAACAACTGGTCTCTGACAACGGATGATGGAATCAATCTTCTGGATCCGGGAAAGACACCACATGAAAATATTCAGTTTCTCCTTGTACTGACCTGTATCCTGAAAGCTGTAGATACTCATGCAGATCTTCTTCGCGAGTCCGCAGCAGATGTAGGAAACGACCAGAGACTTGGTGGTAACGAAGCACCGCCGGCTGTTATTTCTGTATTCCTCGGTGAGCAGCTGGGGGATGTTCTTGATCAGCTGATCAGCACAGGAACTGCGACACACAGCAAAAAGGGTACGATTCTTGAGACTGGTGTAAAGACACTTCCGGATTTCATGAAAGATGCGACAGACCGTAACCGTACTTCTCCGTTTGCATTCACCGGCAACAAATTCGAATTCCGTATGGTCGGTTCCAGAGATTCTATTTCTGAGTGTAATGTCGTACTGAATACGATCGCTGCCGAGGCTTTTAAAGAAGCCTGCGACCGTCTGGAAAAAGCAGATGACTTCGAGATGGCAGTTCATGACCTGATCAAAGAATATGCAATTGATCACCAGCGAATTGTTTTTAATGGAAACGGCTATGCACCGGAATGGGCAGAAGAAGCAAAACGTCGTGGCCTTCCGAATCTTCCGTCTATGGTGGATGCGATTCCGGCACTGACAACAGACAAGGCGGTTAAACTGTTTGAAGAATTCCATGTATTCACAAAGACTGAGCTGGAATCCCGTGCAGAGATTCAGTATGAAATCTATGCAAAAGCAGTCAATATCGAAGCGAAGACTATGATCGATCTTGCTACGAAGCAGATCATTCCGGCTGTTGTCCGTTACACAACTGTTCTTGCGGACTCTGTAAATACTGTCCGCGCAGTCGGAGATATCGATGTCAGCGTGCAGCTCGAACTTCTGAAAAAGTGTTCTGCACTTCTGAAAACGACAAACAGTGCAATGAAGAATCTTTCAGATGTTGTTGCAAAAGTTTCTGAGATTCCGGAAGGCAGAGAACGTGCAATATATTGTAAAGACATAGTCTGCAAGGCAATGACAGAACTCCGTACTCCGGTTGATGAGCTGGAAATGCTTGTTGATAAGTCCATGTGGCCAATGCCTTCTTATGGAGATCTGATTTTTGAGGTTTAAAAATAAGGGATTATATTTTCAGGGAGAATTGAATTGGAAGAACTGAAATTTCTAGAGGAGCAGAATGTCTCCTCCGGTTTAATAAAAAAAGTACTGGAGTTTCGGGAAATGTACCCGGTTCCGGATGAAGCGGCAGGCAGGATCACAAAGCCTGCCATCCCTTTTTATGGGAAAGAAATTCTGGAAATGGCGATTGCGGGTCTGCTTCAGGGACAGAATCTGCTTCTTGCAGGTCCGAAGGCAACCGGCAAAAATATTCTGGCAGAAAATCTGGCATATATTTTTAACAGACCGACATATAATGTATCTTTTCATGTAAATACAAACAGCGGTGACCTGATCGGCACCGATACCTTTGAAGATGATCAGGTTAAGCTTCGTAAGGGAAGTATTTATCGTTGTGCAGAATGTGGCGGATTCGGAGTGCTGGATGAGATCAATATGGCAAAGAATGATGCTGTTTCAGTACTGCATGCAACGTTGGATCATCGCCGTTCCATTGATGTACCCGGGTATGATAAGATTGATCTGCATCCGGCGGCACGTTTTATCGGCACGATGAACTATGGATATGCCGGAACAAAGGAGCTGAATGAAGCTCTGGTTTCCAGATTTATGGTAATTGATATGCCGGCACAGACAGAAGAGACACTGCAGTTTATTTTTCATCAGATGTTTCCGACGGCAAAAGAACATGCAATCGATCAGTTTATCGGGGTGTTTCTTGATCTGCAGCTTAAAGCACAAAACAGTGAAATCTCTACGAAAGCACTGGATCTTCGAGGACTCCTTGCTGCAATGAAGATCGTGGAAGTGGGGCTTTCTCCGGCAAAAGCGATCCGTATGGGAGTGATCAACAAAACGTTTGATATCTTTGAAAAAGAAATCGTAGAAGATGTCGTAAACACCAGAATTCCTTTGGAATGGACCAGAGAGGATGTCTATGAATAATACAGAACCAGTTGAAATTGATGATTACCGTCTGGAACTGGAAAACAGGATTCGAAATCTTTTGTGGACAGTCAGCGGTGATTACGGACTGGATATGAAGCCTGACGTGTCACTTTTTCTGAGATCAAAGGCAATTGCACTCTATGATGGAATCAAACAGGGAGCGCTTGCCAGATATTATGATAAGGATATGCTCGGGCTTTATCTTGTCAAAAAGATATTTATGGAAGCAGGAGAAAACGAGCTGACTTTTGTGGCACAGCTTTGCATAGAGGAAGCAATCGGTGAGAAAGTCTGTAAAGAACGACCGGGAATCCGCTCTATGCAGAGACAGTGTTTTGAAGATATTCTGGATCAGGAATTCGAAAAGATGCCATCACAGGCGGATCTTGCCGGCAGACTTAAAGTGAATGTCCTAAGACGCAGACTTTCAGAAGGAGAGTATCATACCGAACAGAAAATGCAGCCGTTTATGGAATTGGTACAGGAAGCCGGCAGTACGAAAGATACGATGGAACTGATCAGGATTATTGACCGGCTGTACAATTCGCTGATCGATCCGAAGTTTGAGCGTAATCATGGAACTCTGGAACAGGTGCTTGCGGTTACACTGGAAGACCTGACTGAATTTTCGTGGGAGGATTATCTTTCGGAGGAAATGTATGAGGAAGCTCTGGAAACATACGTAGATAAGCTGACAACAAATGTTGCCGGACTTGAGAACGCTGCCGTTACCGAAGAAATGGAAGAAAAACGTGAGAGAAGACGAAAGGTAACAGTGGTTACACCGGAGATGCAGGAAAAAGCCCACACATATGTGGAACTGAATTATGGCATCACGTATCTGACTGAAGCAGAAGAAAAACGCATGAATTATCTGATGTGCAGAGATATCCACAGTGACTGCAGCCTGTATTTCACAGAAGGAATCCTGAAAAATCCTGCAAAAATAAATTATCAGTATGAATATGCGAAACGGCTCCGCAACAAAAACATCTGGCTGTATCATGACAAGCACAGGATTGTGAAACAGAATATATCAGAGCTGACGGCAACATTACGTAAATCACTGGTACTCAGAAGTGAGAGCCAGACTGTTTTTTCGGACAGAGGAAAGGTTGTTCCGTCTCGATTGTGGAGGGTGGGACGAAGCAGAGAAGCAAGAATTTTTGAACAGGAGCTGAAGGGAGATGCATCGGATTTTGTTGTGGATGTGCTGATCGATGCAAGCGGTTCGCAGATGAGCCGTCAGGGTGAAGTGGCAATTCAGGCTTATATCATCAGCGAAGCCCTCAGTAATGTTGATATTCCGCACAGAGTGATGAGCTTCTGCACTTTCTGGGATTACACGATACTGCACAGATTCCGTAAATATGATGATCCGCGTTCAGAAAATGAAAACATCTTTAATTATGTAACTTCTTCCAATAACCGTGACGGACTTGCAATCCGGACTGCCGGATATGATCTCCTCCAGCGGGAAGAAGAAAAGAAAATCATGATCATCTTAAGTGATGGCAGACCATATGATGTGATCGTAAACCGTCCGAATGCAAAAAATTCGCAGCCATATCGTGGCAAAGTAGCAGTAATGGACACGGGGATGGAAGTGCGGCGTCTCCGAAATCTTGATGTCAGCGTTCTTGGTGTTTTTGCGGGGGAAGAAAAAGATCTGGATACGGAGAAAAAGATTTTCGGTAAAGACTTTGCGTATATCCGCAATATTACGAAATTTTCGAGAATTGTCGGGAAATATCTGACAAAACAGCTTGAAATTGATGAATGATAGACAAAAATGTGCAATATTTCCAAAAAATGTTAAATAAAACGAACAAAAGTATAAAAAGTTCATAAAATCGCCCTTGCGAATACTGACAAAGTCAGTTATAATAATAAGAGGTTCATAACAAAAAAACAAGGGAGAGGAAATCAATGAACGAGAACAAAGAGTTCAAACCGTATATTCCTGCTGAAAAAGTAACAGCAGAAATGACGGTCACATCTGTGCTCATGGGTGTCATCCTTGCTATCGTATTCGGTGCAGCTAACGCATACCTCGGACTTCGTGTCGGTATGACTGTTTCCGCATCTATTCCGGCAGCAGTTATTTCCATGGGTGTTATCCGTGTCATCATGAAGAAAAACTCCATTCTGGAGAGCAATCTGGTGCAGACGATCGGTTCCGCCGGTGAGTCACTTGCAGCAGGTGCTATTTTTACAATGCCTGCTCTTTTCTTATGGGCAGAAGAAGGTCTCTGTGATAAACCGAGTCTGGTAGAGATCACTCTGATCGCACTTTGCGGTGGTATCCTTGGTGTACTTTTCATGGTACCGCTTCGTAACGCTCTTATTGTTAAAGAGCATGCAACACTTCTTTATCCGGAAGGAACTGCATGTGCAGACGTACTTCTTGCAGGTGAAGAAGGCGGTGCAAACGCTTCTACTGTATTTTCCGGTATGGGACTTGCAGCAGTCTTTAAATTTGTTGTTGACGGTCTGAAAGTTATTCCGGCAGACGTTTCTGCAGCATTTACATCCCTTAAGGGTGAAATCGGTATGGAAGTATATCCGGCACTTCTTGGTGTTGGTTATATCGTAGGACCACGTGTAGCATCATTCATGTTCGTAGGTTCTATCGTCGGATGGCTGGTTATCATCCCGATGATCTGCCTGTTCGGACCAGATACTTGGCTGTATCCGGCTGATCCGGGAGTGACTATTTCACAGCTGTATGCGGCTGGTGGTGCAGCAGCAATCTGGAGCAAATATGTGAAATACATCGGAGCAGGTGCCATCGCTACAGGTGGTATTATTTCCCTGATCAAATCTCTGCCGCTGATCATCAGCACATTCCGTGATTCCATGAAGAGCATGAAGGGCGGATCTGTAAAGGGAACTGCAAGAACAGACAGAGATCTTCCGATGAACTTCATCCTGATCGGTATCGTTGCAATGGTAGTTATTATCTGGGCAGTACCGGCTATCCCGGTTAATCCGCTTGGAGCACTTCTTATCGTAATCTTCGGATTCTTCTTTGCAACTGTATCTTCCCGTATGGTAGGTATGATCGGTAGCTCTAACAACCCGGTTTCAGGTATGGCAATCGCTACACTTCTGATTTCCACAATGGTAATCAAGAGCAGCGGACAGACTGGAATCGATGGTATGAAAGCAGCAATCGCAATCGGTTCTGTAATCTGTGTCATCGCAGCGATCGCTGGTGACACTTCTCAGGACCTTAAGACAGGATACCTTCTTGGAGCAACTCCTAAGACACAGCAGATCGGTGAGCTGATCGGTGTTGTTGTTTCCGGTCTTGCAATCGGTGGCGTTCTGTATCTTCTGGATGCAGCATGGGGATATGGCGGAGCAGAAGTTCCGGCTCCTCAGGCAGGTCTTATGAAGATGATCGTTGAGGGTATCATGGGAGGAAACCTTCCATGGGCACTTGTATTCATCGGTGTATTCCTTGCACTTGGTATGGAAATCTTAAGAATTCCGGTAATGCCTTTTGCAATCGGTCTTTACCTTCCAATCTATCTGAACGCAACCATCATGATCGGTGGTGTTGTTCGTATGTTTATGGATGGCAGAAAGAACGTTGATGAAAAAACAAAGAACGACCAGGTTACAGACGGTACATTATACTGTGCAGGTATGATCGCCGGCGAAGGTCTTGTAGGTATCGCACTTGCTATCCTTGCAGTTGCAGGTATCAGCCTGGATGTATCCGGAGTTGTTAACTTTGGTAACATCGGTGGTGTTGTTCTCATGATCATCATGATCCTGACACTGCTGAAATTCTCCTTATGGAAAAAGAAAAAAGCCTGATGAGAAAACAGAATAAAAAAAGCAAAAAACAAAATATGGATATCAACTATCTTGATCTAATTCCGGTAAGATCCGAAGAACTTCACTGGCATAAGGACATAAAAGGACGTGTGATACTGGATGTGGAGAATACGGGACTGTTCAATAAAATTGCACAGAAGGTATTCAACAAACCTCAGTACACAAAAGTCCATCTTGACGCACAGGGCACTTTTATCTGGCCGCTGATCGATGGAAAGCGTACCGTATCCGATATCGCAGCACTGGTGAAGAGTGAATTCGGAGAAGCAGCCGAACCTCTGTATCCGAGAATTATCAAATATTTCGAGATTGTTGAGAGCTATCATTTTATTAAATTTGCAAATAAGCCTTCCAAGTAGGGCACACTAAGAACGGGAAACAGCATTTCGCTGTATCCCGTTCTTTTAGGTTGAGGGTTACTTTACTGAGATATAGCAACAGAGAAAGGAGTACTTATGAAAATTGCTGGAAAAAAAGTGTGGTATCTGGAATATATTCTGATCATTGTCGGAACCGGACTTATGGCAACTGCAATCACATCCTGTTTTGATGCAGCAGGAATGGTTACAGGAGGATTTTCCGGTATTGCGATTCTTGTCAAAGCCTGGACAAAAGGGCTGTACGGAGATGGAATTCCGCTCTGGGTCACCAACCTTGTATTGAACGTTCCGTTGTTTCTTCTCGCCGCTAAAATAAAAGGTTTCAAATTTGTAAAAAAAGCACTTCTGGGAGATCTTTCGCTGACGATCTGGCTGGCAATCCTTCCGGCATGGAAGCTGTCCGGCGATTTTCTTCTGGTTGCCTTATATGGAGGACTTCTGCAGGGGATCGGAATCGGATGTGTGTTTCTCGGAGGCGGAACGACCGGGGGCACGGATCTTCTGGCAGCTATCATCCAGAAATATCTGAATCATTATTCCATCGCGCAGATCATGCAGTTTATAGATGGAGCAGTAGTTGTAGTCGGCATGTATGTATTTGGGGTAGAGCGTGCGCTGTATGCAATTATTGCAGTATTCCTTGTGACGAAAGTTTCTGATGGAATCATTGAGGGACTGAAATTCTCAAAAGCTGTTTACATTATTACGGATAAGCCGGATGAAGTGGCAAAGATGGTCATGGAAGATCTTGATCGTGGAATCACAGGGATTTCAGCAAAGGGAATGTACTCCGGAACGGATAAACTGATGCTGTTCTGCGTAGTCGGAAAGAAAGAGCTGGTTCATTTAAAAGAAAAAATTGACGAAATTGATGAGAATGCATTTGTGATCGTAGGTGATGCAAGAGAGGTTCATGGGGAAGGTTTCATAGAAAAATAGGAATTATTCACAAAAAAATGTAAAAAATTTAAGTTTTGGTCTTTTATTTTTGGTCATTTTGTATTAAAATAACATCTAGTATAGCAAGCCTATGGGGAAAAAGGAGAAAAACGCGCAGTAAGCGAGAAGGGATGTAAGCAGATGATATCAAATCAGGTACTTCAGAATACGCTGGAAGGACTTAAAGAAATTTCCAGAACAGAATTTTGCATCATTGACACAGAGGGAAAGGTACTCGCAACAACGTTTGCAGATTTTTCAATTCAGCCGGGAGATATACAGGCTTTTGTAGAATCCCAGGCAGACAGTCAGCTTGTAAAGGGATTCCAGTATTTTAAAGTTTGCGATGATTATCAGCTGGAATATGTGCTGGTTGCGCATGGAGATGATGAGGATACTTACATGGTTGGCAAACTTGCTGCATTCCAGATTCAGAACCTCATTGTAGCCTATAAAGAAAGATTCGACAAAGACAGCTTTATCAAGAATCTTCTTCTTGATAACCTGCTTCTGGTTGATATTTATAACCGTGCGAAGAAACTTCATATCGATGCGGATGTCCGTCGTGTAGTTATGATTCTTGAACTTCAGCAGGAGAAGGATCACAGTGCAATGGAAAGCGTTAAGAGCTTTTTCGGCGGTAAGAGCAAAGATTTCATTACTGCAGTAGATGAGAAGAGCATCATTATTGTAAAAGAACTCGAGGAGGGTGAAGGTTATCCGGAGATGGATAAGCTTGCACATGCAATCCTTGATTCACTTGGATTAAATCAGACAGAAGAGACACATATTGCATATGGTACGATCGTCAACGAACTGAAAGAAGTTTCCCGTTCTTATAAAGAAGCCCGCATGGCACTCGATGTTGGTAAGATCTTTTTTGGTGAGAAGGATGTCATTGCATACAGCTCACTTGGTATCGGACGTCTGATCTATCAGCTGCCGATTCCGCTGTGCAAAATGTTTATCAAAGAAATCTTTGAGAACAAATCACCGGATGACTTCGACGAGGAGACACTTGTCACGATTGATAAGTTCTTCGAGAATAGTCTGAATGTTTCTGAGACATCCAGACAGCTTTATATTCACAGAAATACACTGGTTTATCGTCTGGACAAGCTTCAGAAGAGTACAGGACTGGATCTTCGTGTGTTTGAAGACGCGATTACCTTCAAGATCGCACTTATGGTTGTAAGATATATGAAGTATATGGAAACCTTGGAGTATTAATGCCAAATATGAAAAATCCATGAAATCAATAAAAAGGGTTGCATTCTGCATAGAAATATGTTACAACATTGTTACGAAATGTTAATAAACTATACCGCAGAAAGCAATGGGATGCTGCCGGTACGCTGGCAGCATTTTTTATGTATATATACAGGAGGAGATTATGGAAACGATGATTGATATCATTGATGTAAGTAAATCGTATGGAAAAGGCCTTCCGGCAGTAAACCATGCCAACTTACATGTAGATAAAGGAGAATTCGTCTTTGTTGTCGGAAGCAGTGGATCCGGTAAGACAACTCTGATTAAACTTCTTATGAAAGAACTCGACAGCACAAGCGGCCAGATGATTGTCAGCGGAGAACGTCTGGAAAAAATGAAACACCGCCGTGTGGCAAAATACCGCCGTAAACTTGGCGTTGTATTTCAGGATTTCCGTCTGCTGAAAGACCGTAATGTGTACGAAAACGTTGCATTTGCGCAGCGTGTCATCGGAAGACCGACACGTGTGATCAGAAGACGTGTTCCGGAAGTGCTTCAGGAAGTCGGACTTGCAGAAAAATACAAATCATTCCCGGATGAACTTTCCGGTGGTGAGCAGCAGAGAGTTGCACTTGCGAGAGCACTGGTGAATCGTCCGGATATCCTTCTGGCAGATGAGCCGACCGGTAACCTTGATCCGAAGACTTCAGAAGAAATCATGAAACTTCTCGAACAGATCAATGAGCGTGGTACGACAGTTCTTGTAGTAACCCATAATAAAGAAATCGTTAATGCAATGAAAAAACGAGTGGTTACCATGCATGACGGTGTGATCGTCAGCGACGAGAAGGAAGGAGAATATCATGAGGCCTAGTACGATCTGGTATACCCTCAAACAGGGAATTAAAAATATAAAAAGAAACTGGATGTTTTCACTTGCATCCATTATTACAATGGCAGCCTGTATTTTTCTGGTCGGAGTTTTTTATTCACTTGTGACCAATGTGGATAATATTGCACACAAAGTAGAGCAGGAAGTACCTATTACGGTTTTCTTTGATGAAGGAACGACGGATGAGCAGATGCAGGAAGTCGGAAATCTGATTCAGGCACGTCAGGAAGTAGAACGTGTCGAATTTGAATCAGGAGATCAGGCATGGCAGAATTTCAAGGATAAATATTTTCAGGGATCCGACGCAGCAGATGGATTCAAAGACGATAATCCGCTTGTGAACTCATCTAACTATCAGGTTTATCTGAATCAGATTGAAAAGCAGACAGAACTGGTAAATTATATTCAGGGTCTGGATCATGTTCGTGAAGTTAACCAGTCTGAGCAGGCAGCCAATACACTTGGAAGCTTTAACAAACTGGTTTCCTATGCATCCATTATCATCATTGCAATTCTTCTGCTGATTTCTGTTTTCCTGATCAGTAATACCGTTTCTGTAGGTATTTCTGTACGTAAGGAAGAAATCGGAATCATGAAATACATTGGTGCGACCGATGCATTTGTACGTGCGCCGTTTGTTCTCGAAGGTATGGTCCTTGGTGTGATCGGTGCGGCAATTCCGCTTGTGGCGTTGTATTTCCTGTACAATACAGCAGTTGAATTTATTCTGACGAAGTTTAATGTATTGACAGGAGTGGTTGATTTTATCCCGGTATGGCAGATTTATCAGATGCTTCTTCCAATCGGACTCCTTCTGGGAATCGGAATTGGCTTTATTGGAAGTATCTGGACTACAAGAAAGCATTTAAGAGTATAATAAAATATCAATATCACACGGCATGGGACTTTTGGTTCCATGCCGTTTGTGGTATATTAATAAGCAGACAGACTTAAGGAAGGACAGAATAAATGAAACATAAAGAATATACAGCGGGAGTTCTGACCGGTGTTTTGGTCGTAACGCTTGCAGTGGGCGGAGTGAAATTCGTGCAGCAGCGGCAATACAACGGAGTCCTTTCAGATACTTCACATGTACAGAAAATAGAATATCTGGAGAAACTGATTGACCAGGAATATCTGGGCGAGGTGGATAATGATGAGATGGCAGAGGGCGTTTATGCTGGTCTGGTCTACGGCCTTGGAGATGTTTATTCCAGATATTATACTGCTGATGAATATGCTCAGGAGACAGCTTCGACGGATGGTGCCTATGCAGGTATCGGTGTTTCTATCCAGAAAAATAAAAATGGAGGGGCGCAGATCGCGGAGTGTTATGAAGGCGGACCGGGCGCAGAAGCCGGGCTGCAGACAGGCGATGTAATCACGGCGATCAATGATACCGATGTGACGGATATGGAACTTTCGGATGTGGTTTCTATGATCAGAGAGAACAAAGACAAAACGATCGTGCTGACCGTACTTCGTGAAAATGAAGATAGTTCGCGTGAAATCAGTGTGGATGTGACGGATGTAGAACTGCCGTCTGTGTCTGGAGAAATGATTGATGAGAGTACGGGCTATATCCAGATCACACAGTTTACAGGTGTGACACCACAGCAGTACAAGGATACGTTTGCCGAATTGAAAGATAAAGGTATGGAACGTCTGGTCATTGACCTTCGCGATAATCCAGGTGGACTTCTGACTTCAGTCTGTGATATTTTACGTGAGATTCTTCCCGAGGGACTGATCGTGTATACGGAAGATAAATACGGTAACCGGGAAGAAGAGACCTGTGATGGTAAAAACAAGCTGGATATGCCGCTTGCTGTATTGGTGAATGAAAACAGTGCAAGTGCATCTGAGATTTTTGCAGGAGCCGTGCAGGATCATGGAGTTGGTACTATTGTCGGAACAACGACTTATGGCAAGGGTGTGGTACAGGAACTTCGCCAGTTAAGTGATGGAAGTGCAGTGAAACTGACCGTTTCCAATTACTATACACCAAATGGAAATTCCATCAATAAAGTGGGAATCAAGCCGGATGTGGAAGTTAAGCTGGCATCCGTACTTTTGAATAAAGACGAGATTACACATGAGGAGGACAATCAGCTTCAGAAAGCATTGAATGTAATAGAGAATTAACAAAATTAAAAGAAATGTAAAAAACACTTGCTTTTTATGCAGTTCTTTTTTAAAATATACAAAGGGATATTCTATATTTTGAGAAGGGAACGATATTATGAATAAAAGCAAAAAAGCAATTACAGGACTGATGCTGATGTTGGCTTTGACAATGGCTGTTTTTATATCAGCGATTTCAGTCAGTGCGGCTTCCGGCGTAAGAAGAACTAATGTTAAGGCAACGATTGCGGGATCCAGTAATACCGCATTGAAGATTCAATGGAACAAGTGTTCAGAGGCAGATGGGTATGTGATTTACCGCCGCGAGTCCATGAGAGTTGCTTATAAGAGAATTGCCACGGTGGGCAGTTCTGCGACAACATATACAGACAGTAAACTCGTAGCCGGAAAACCGTACCAGTATGCGGTAAAGGCATACAGCAGACAGAACAGCAAATATGTGTATAGTAAGTATACTGCAGCGACGGGGGCAACACGTCCATATGCGACAACTGTTACCCCAACAGTTTTATCCAGTTCACAGGTAAAGCTTACATGGAAACCAGTTGCAAGACTGGACGGATATCGGATATATCGCAGAGCATCCGGGGGAAAGTGGACACTGGTTGCAGATGTAAATAAAAAAACTACAGCTTATATTGATAAAAAAGTAAGTGCTGGTACAAAATATATATATACTGTCAGAGCCTATAAAAGAGGCGGCAGGGAGAAATATGCGGCAGCGGTCAGACCGAGCAGGAGTGTAATAACACCTAAGGCGACAAACATCAGTCAAATCTGGTTTACCTCTTCTCAGAAGGTTGTCATGAAGAATATTCTTTATGCCGTAGAAACCGGTGGACAGGTATATGGCAACCAGGATTATGCAGACTTTACACGTGCATATACAAACAGCAGTGCTGAACATGCAATCACCATCGGTGCAGGTCAGTGGTATGCGACAGAAGCGCAGCGGCTTTTGAAACTGATTCATACGACGATGGGTGATGCCCAGTGGAAAAGATATGACAGAGATAACAAACTTTGGACAGATGTACAGAAGGCAAACTGGTCTACATACAAAAGTACCACATATAAAAATCGTATTGTAAATATTATCAAATCTGATATCGGCAAGAAGTGTCAGGATGTATTGATGTATCGGCAGATTGCAGAAATGGAAAAAGAAATTCGGGCATTAGGTGTTACAGATGTGCAGGCAGTCGGAATGTTAATCAATATTGAACATCAGGGTGGTTACGGTGCTGTTACACGAGTGCTCAGAAAGACAAGAAAACCATATAATCTGAAAAATATCTACAATGCACTTGCTTCTGATACCGGAAACCAGGTAGGTACCTACAAGACAAGACAGGCAAAGGTATATCGGTGGTTAAATACTTATATGAAATAAAACTCAGAAGGGGGGCAGGAGACTGCCCTTCTGTAGAGTGCGGGGAGTACAGCGATGATTTTAACAGAAGAAAAAACATATACCATATCACTTGAAAAAGAGGAAAACGACAGCGAAAACGGACTGACAGGAAACACAATTGAACTGGAGTTTTCGAATAAAGAATTACTTCACGAAATTATTACTTGTGGGATGCCGGTACAGAGACTGACTGCAGCATATCCGGAAAAAAAGCGGCTGGAAATGTTATATAAGATGTTTCTGGTGGAAACAGCACTGGATACTGAGGGAGACCGGTTGAAAAAGTCAAAAAAAACAGCTTATCTGGATTCTTCGGAAAAGAGTGTGATTTCTTATTATATGGGTATGTTTTTTACGAAGCTGATCAGCCACAGACTGTACGGAGATGAGTACCTTACCCATCTGAATCTGGTTCGTAAGATAGATCACAGTGAGTATAATGACTTTTTTGCAAGTGAATGGCGGCCGGAGATGGTTGGATATAATCCGGCAGAAGACTGCTGGAGTGTCTGGGAAGCAAAAGGCGGCAGTAACCGTCGTGAGCAGGCACTGAAAAAGGGGGTGCAGCAGCTTGAAGCTATCGGTACGCTCAATAGTGTGCGTCCAGACCCGGTAGTCGTGTGTATGACATATTACGATCACAGCTATTTATGTGGAATTTTAAGAGAACCTTTCGGTAAGACGTACGGCGAGCCGGTTCAGTTTCATATTGAAGATTATTTTGAGGCATATTACCGTCCACTCTGTGAATTGTTTTTTGACAGAGAAAGCAGTCTGAGGATGTATGATTCTTTTGCAGAGGTGACATTTACGGTTCCTTATTTTTCAGAGAATCAGGAACAGTTCGAGGAACGAAAAATTCAGATCGGAATGTCAAGAGAACTTTTACAGAAACTGATGGATTCAGATTACAAAGCAGTTGCTGAAATGAGAAAAAAAGCAGATAAAGAAAAATATCCGGAAGGTGCGTATATGGGTTCGGATGGGATTTATATCAGATGATTATAAAAAAGAGGGAAATCAATCCCTCTTTTTCCATTCTTTCCATTTGCGCATGGATTCCGGATTTTGTTTTTCGAGACGCTTTTCCAGGCGAATGCGGTTCTGTTCCAGTCGGGCAGCAAGCTCCGGATGCTCTTCCAGTACTTTTTCGCGAATACGGGATCGACGTTTCTCGATAAGTTCTACAATATGGCGGTGCTCTTTGTGCATTTCTTTAGGAAGTTCATCGATATGTAATTCGATACGGTGGAGAATTTCATCTTCATCCAGTGCACCAAGAGTATGCCAGCTTTCGAAATGTTCTTTGATACCTTCATCAGAAAGTCGCTCGATATCCGGCATCTGATGCAGGTGCTCGATGATTGCATGAGTTGCCTGTTCCAGTTCCTGAACAGTTTCTTCACCGAAAGCCCACGCAAACTCTTCAAGAGTATCTTCTTCCTCAGCAGGAAGATGGGAATGGCTTCGAAGCTCTGCCAGTTTTTTTTCTGATTCCGGTATCTCAAGGTTATATGGCTTATGTATACCGGCATCGTTGAGTGCTGCGAGAATGGTTCTTCGCACACAGCCTTCTCTAATTAGATGACCGATACCGAGAGTTCGCATCTGATCATTGAGTGAAGAAGAATGTTCAGTAATATAAAATTGGATATCACGTTTTTTCATATTGGCGGCAATCGCCTCAAGCCGGTCAGCTGCGGTGATGTCGATGGAGTTGATAGAAGAGGCATCGACAATCACAACTTTTGTATCCTCTTTCAGGCTGCTTTCGAGATCTTCCTGAAAAATCTTTGCATTTGCAAAGAATAGATTTTCATTAAACCGGTAGATGACAACATGCTGTATCGGATAAGCATGCCGGTTTCGAACGAGGTCATAATAGGCATCTTTGCCGGGAATGATACCGCGGAAAGAACGCGGTGGGGCAGTGGCTTTCAGGATTACCGCCACAAACGACAGCAGGATACCGATCAATACACCATAGATCGTTCCGAGGAAGAGTACACTGATGCAGGCTGCCATGAAAATATAAAATTCATTCCGGCTGACTTTATATAGGCGAATCGCAAGATGCACTTCTACGACATCCATCAAAGCAGAGATGACGATGGCAGTCAGAACCGGGACAGGCAGATAACCGATAAATCCTGTAAAACCAAAGAGAAGCACTGCCATGGAGATTCCTGCGGTCAGGGAAACAACCTGAGAAGTTCCGCCGTACTGTTCATTCATAGAGGTTCGGGAAATGCTTCCGTTTACCGGGCAGCATCCGACGAAAGAGGCTGAAATATTACCTGCGGCACAGGCAAGGATTTCCTGACGGTCATTCAATTTATAGCCATTTTTGAAAGCAAAATTATTTTCTGCAAGAAGTGTTTCTGCCATGATAACGACAGCAACCATCAGTCCGCGGCCAACTGTCTGGGTAAGTGCAACATCTCCGAATTTCGGGATGATGAAAGATGGAAGTCCGGGTTTAACTGCCTGCAGAAGCACTACGCCATGATCCTGCACATGAAAACAGGTGGTGGAAAGAACTCCGAGTATCATGATCACAATGGACATCGGAAGCTTCGGAAATATTTTTTTGCCAATACGGATCAGAAGCAGGGCACCGATTCCCATAGCAAGGGAAAGAAAACTGATCGAGTGTGCGGCAAGAAAAATGTGATGGAGAAGTTCCGGTAATTCTCCGGAGCCGGCACCACTTCCCATAAGTTTTGGAATCTGCATGAAAATAATCGTCAGGGAAATTCCACTGATGAAACCGCCCATAACCGGAGTGGAAATGAAATCAACAATCCGGTCTGCGTGGAGACAGTAAAAAAGCAAAAGCCACAGTCCGGCGAAAAATGCGATCACAGGTACACAGGCAAGTGCATCGGGGGATTCAGCAGCAATACCAAGAGAGGCAAGTGCGCTTCCGACGATGGCGGCAGGTGCGGCATCTACACCGAAAATGAATTGTTTTGAGGTGGAAAATAAAGCAAAAAACAGGATCGGGAAAACAGATCCGTATAGTCCGTAGATCGCCGGAATGCCGGAAATCTGTGCATATCCCATAGAAATAGGAATAGATACGGCGGCAATGATGATTCCGGAGAAAATATCTCCCGGCAGATTGCGGAGGTTATAATTTTTCAGAGTGGGAAATAATTGTAAATTCATGTGAGTCCTCCTTTCTGGTGCTATTGTACCATAAACGTACAGGATTTTGTACCATGAGGGTGCAGAGGATTTTCTTGCCAAGCTGTAGCAGATTGGATATACTGTATTTGTAAATTGTAGTAGAGAAGGAGAAACATATGAGTAGTTCCACTGGAATAACAGAAAGAAAAAAGTATCTGGATGCAGCAAAAGGCTGGGGAATCCTGATGGTCGTATTTGGACATATTACAAGTCTCGGGAATCCAATTGATATCTGGTTTGGTGCATATAAACTCGCAGTATTTTATTTTGTTTCGGGTTATCTTCTGGCGATGCGGCAGAGTTTTCGCAAGATGTCGACCGGAGAATACATCAAGAAGCATGCCAAAAGTCTTCTGATACCTTATTTTGGGTATAGTGCCTTTGTAATTCTTTATAATGTGATTGTACGAATGATGCGAGGCAAAGCGGTAGTTGACGTCATTAAGATGGTTGTACTTCAGGCATATACAACGGTATGTCTGCGTGGAATCAGTGCTTTATGGTTTTTGCCAACTTTGTTTCTGGCACAGGTAATATTTATTTTAGTAATTAAAAGCAGAAAAGAAGTTAAAATTCTGGCTGCAATTGGTACAGTGGTATTTGCATGGTATGCTTCTGCATATCTGTTCCCGATGTTAAAACAGACGTTGGAGGGGAATATTTATACTTTAGCAGCGTTTCCGCTCTTTGCAATCAGCAAGGGAATCGTGGGATTCGGTTTTGTCGGACTGGGATATATGTTTTATTTTGTAATACTTCATGTAAAACAGCCACATGTAAAAGGGATTGTCGGAATCGCGGCATTTATTGCTACGTATTTTCTTGCTCAGAGAAATGGCGGTGTAGATCTGAATCTGATGGGACTGGGAAAAAGCCAGATCATGTTCTGGTTTAATGGCGTTCTGGGATCAGCCGGCACGATCCTGCTGTTTGAATATTTAGAACAATGGTGGAAGATGGAGTTCTTAAGCTTTTGTGGAAGGAATTCTCTGATTATTATGGCAACGCATGGTACGCTGGGATTTAAGGCATTGCTTATCAATGGCTGGAAAGCAACATATGGTCTGGCAGAGGTTGCCGGCCCGCGATATTATGTGGAATGTACGGGTATTCTTGCAGAACTTATCCTGCTGGAATGTGGTGTGATCTCAGTCGTAAAGAAATGTTTTCCGTGGCTTGAAGGCAAACCGTTCCGAAAAGCAGACAGATAATTTTTTATTTCAAAAAATCAAATATTGTAATCATACGTTTGATATGGCATAATAGATAAGGAATGTTAAAAAAAGGATAAACCTAAGTTAAAAGAATGTAAAAATACGAGATTTTACAGAAGGTGTCGGTCCGTAACAGAAGGACAGAGAGACAACAGAGGAGAATTTTATGGCAATTTTTTCAATGGTTTTATCGTTGCTGTCAGGTGTGGCATTATTTTTATTCGGAATGTCACTCATGGGAGACGGTCTGAAACTGGTCGCAGGCAACAAACTTGAAGCGTTTCTGTATCGAATGACAAACACTCCGCTGAAGGGCGTTGCACTGGGAACCGGTGTAACGAGTGTAATTCAGTCCTCTTCAGCAACGACCGTTATGGTTATTGGTTTCGTAAACTCCGGTATGATGAAACTGAAACAGGCAATCGGTATCATCATGGGAGCAAACATCGGAACAAGTATTACCGGCTGGATACTCTGCCTTTCCTATATTCAGGGATCCGGAGGTATTGCCAGTATTTTATCTACGGCAACTATTTCAGCAGTAGTCGCGGTAATCGGTATTATCTTAAGAATGTTCTGTAAGCGTTCCGTTCACAAAAATATCGGAAACATCATGCTCGGTTTTGCAATTCTGATGACAGGTATGCAGACCATGAGTGGTGCAGTGGCACCGCTTCGTGAGAGTGAAGTATTTATCGATATGCTGACTATGTTTTCTAATCCGATCGCCGGCATTCTGGTAGGTATTGCATTTACAGCAGTCCTTCAGAGTGCATCAGCAACGGTTGGTGTACTGCAGGCACTTTCTGTAACCGGAATCCTGACATTTGCCAGTGCATTTCCGATCGTTCTTGGTATCGGTGTTGGTGCAGCCTGTCCGGTTCTGATTTCCGCAATCGGTGCCAATAAGAATGGTAAGAGAACAGCTCTGATCTATCTGATGAATGATTTATTCGGTCTGATCATGTGGTCAGTGATCTTCTATACTGTAAATGCATTTGTACATTTCGGATTTATGGATATGATCATGACACCGGTAACGATCGCAGCACTGAATACCGTATTCCGTGTGGCAACGGTTGTAGTACTGTTCCCGTTTATTCCGAAACTCGAGAAGCTTGTTTGCTATCTGGTTAAGGACAGTGCAGAAGAGCTTGAAGATGAAGCAGATTTTGACCTTCTTGAGGAACGACTGATCAATTATCCGGCACTTGCGATCGCACAGTGTCATCGTGCAATGAACGGAATGTCCAAGAAACTCCGTAAAAACGTCAACCGTGCGATGAACCTTCTGAATGATTATCAGCAGGATAAGTACGATAAGGTTCAGCGTAAGGAAGATCTGATCGACAAATATGAGAGCCGTCTGGGTGAGTATCTGATCCAGCTTACAAAGCGCGAGATGAATACGGCACAGACCACACAGGTTTCTCTGTATCTGCATACGATCAATGACTTTGAGCGCATTGGAGATCATGCTTCTTATATTGCACATATGGCAAATGAAATGCATGACAATCATACACAGTTTTCACAGGCGGCATGGGATGAGTTAAATATCGTCATGGGGGCTGTCCGTGAGGAAATTAATGTAACCTGCAATGCCTTTATGAAAGATGACAAGGAAGCTGCACAGAGAGTTGCTCCGCTGGGAGCTGTTATTACCAATCTCTGTGACGAGCTCAAGATGCATCATGTAGAGCGGCTGAGTAAGGGTGACTGCGGCCTGGAAGAGGGAACGGTATTTAATGATATCCTCAACAGTTTCGGACGTATCGCAGCGCACAGTGCAAGTGCGATGACAGCACTTCTCAAGAGCGGCGAGACAGATGCGGATCCGCATATTCATGACTCCAAGATCTATCCGACAGACAGCTGGGAGTATTACACATACTTCAATGAATACAGACAGAAATATGATGTCATAAACAATGAAGATCATGTACTGAGCATGGAGCCGGAAGAAGTAGAATAAAACTAAAATAAAGAGAAAGTCATCAAATACAGAGCAGATGAAACGTCTGCCCTGTATTTTTTTATAAAACTGAAAAAAATTCAGATAATAAGATTTTTTTCTGGCTATAGGAGTGGACATATGGTATGATGCTAAAGTGAATAAAAAAGAGGGTGCGTGCATTTTTATGCAAAACAAAAGAAAAGGAGAGAGGGAATGTTTGCATTATTCGAAAATTTAACAAACTGGTTGTGGGGGTTGCCGTTGCTGATCACAATTCTTGTGACTGGAATTTATCTGACGATTCGTTCAGGTTTTTTCCAGTTCCGTCATTTTGGACATATCGTAAAAAATATGTTCAGCAAAGAACGTCGCGAGGAAGGCGGAGACGACGGCAAGAGCCTGACACCGTTTCAGGCGATTTCCATCGCAATTGGTGGGACTGTTGGCGTATCTAATATGTCCGGCGTTGCCACTGCAATCGCTACAGGAGGTCCGGGCGCATTGTTTTGGCTGTGGGTAGCTGCATTGCTTGCCATGGTCATCAAAATGACTGAGGTAACACTTGCTGTATATTACAGAGAAAAACAGCCGAACGGGGAATACCTTGGCGGACCGACCTATTATATGCAGAAAGGTCTGGGAGACGAAAAGAAACTTCCATTCTGGAAAATTTTTGCCGTATTGTTCGGCGGATGTATTTTTATGACATGGTTCATCACACTTCAGAACTATACAGTGTCTGAGGCAGTAGGAAGTACCTTCAAACTTCCATATATTGTACCGTCACTTTTATATGTACTTGCAATTTATGTTATTATCATCGGCGGTGTAAAAAAAGTCGGTGTCATTTCTTCCTATATGACTCCGGTTATGTGTCTGCTCTATATTGTAGGTTCTCTGTTTATCCTGATCACAAATTATGAGAGACTTCCGGAAGCATTTGTACTGATCTTTAAGGGCGCTTTCACTACACAGGCTGCTGTCGGCGGATTCCTGGGAGCAGGAGTGGCAACTGCCATGCGTCTTGGTTTTGCGCGTTCTGTATACAGTAATGAAGCCGGATGGGGTACTTCTCCGATGATCCATGCTTCTGCAAAGACAGATCATCCGGTAAAACAGGGACTGATGGGTGCGTTCGAAGTATTTGCAGATACCATTGTGGTCTGCTCTATGACAGGTCTGGTTGTTATTGTTACCGGTTACTGGAATTCCGGACTTCAGGGTTCCGAACTGACACTGACCGCGTTTGAATCTGGTATGGGATCAGTTGCACGTGCACTGATTGCGCTCAGTATCTTCCTGTTTGGACTGACTACTTCAACAGGCTGGTTTACATACTACAGTGTTATCCTGAAACATTGGCTGAAAAACAATCAGAAAGTGTTCAAAATCGCAGAAAAAGTATTTATTCTCGGAACACCATTATGGGGACTTCTGGTTACCGTACTGACACTTTACGGAAACGGAACTCCGGCACAGCTCTGGGTTATTGCCGACTTTACGACGGTATTCCCGACATTTGTAAACGTAGCAACATTATTTATCTTAAGCGGAACCTTTATCAAACTGTTAAAAGACTACAAGGCACGTTACCTTGGTATTGGAAAAGTAGACGAAGATATGGCTCTTTTCTATGAAGACAAGAAAGCAAAAGAGGAAAAATAAGCATTGGAAAAGATTTTTTTTAACGGATGTATCCGTACATTAGATGATGCAGGCAGTGTTGCTGAAGCAGTCGGTATCGAAAATGGAAAAATTGCCTTTATCGGAACAAATGAAGAAGCACAGAAAATCCCCTGTGAGGAAAAAACAGACCTGCAGGGACGCCTGCTTCTTCCGGGTTTTGTGGATACACATCTTCACATGCTGCATTATGCATTTGTCGAACGCTCGGTCAAGCTGTTTGACTGCAAAAGCGTCGAAGAAGCGCTGAAGGCAGCACATAAAAGACTGGAAGAACATGCCGGAAAGCCACTGACCTGGCTGTACTGTCGCGGCTGGAATGAAGAACATTTTGACGAACCGCGTTATCCTCTGAAAGAGGAACTGGATGCGCTGTCAAAAGAAATTCCAATCATCATGGTCCGTGTATGCGGACATGTGGCAGTCTGCAATACACCGGGGCTTGAACGCCTGAAAAAAATCCCACAATTTGCGGAGATAGCAAAAGATGTAGATTTTGAGACCGGACTTCTGAAAGAAAATGCTGTACAGTTTTATTCTTCTGTGTTGGAAGCTCCGTCCCAGGAAGAGGTGGAAAGTTACATTGTATATAGTGCGAAGAAACTGAATGAATGCGGATTCACCGGAGTGCAGTCGGATGATCTGGCATCTCTTCCGGGAAAGAACTGGAAGCGCATCATGAATGCATATAAAGCGCTGGATGCGAGAGGTGAGCTGAATGTCCGACATTATGAGCAGTGTCTGTTTGAGCGTGCAGAGGATGCGAAAGCATTTATTGAAGAAGGATACCGTACCGGTCAGCGCGGAGACCACTTTACGATCGGCCCGATGAAACTGATTCAGGATGGATCTCTGGGTGCAAGGACAGCAGCGATGAATGAACCATATGAGGATTCTCCGGGAAATACCGGAATCATTACATTCACACAGGAAGAACTGGATGATCTGTTTGCATTTTTTGACCGGCATCAGATGCAGGCAGCGGTACACTGTATCGGTGACCGTGCGATGGATATGGTAATTGAAGCGATTGCGAAATCTCCATATCGTAAGGACAATGCAAAGAACAGACACGGAATCGTTCACTGTCAGATCACAAATCCACGGATTCTGAAGGAAATGAAAGAACATGACATTCTGGCATATATTCAGCCGGTATTTGTAGACCTTGATATGAATACAGTAGAACCGGCGATCGGCGCACATCGTATGGAAGGAATCTATGCGTGGAAAAGTATGCTGGATCTGGGCATTCATGCATCCGGCGGTTCCGATGCACCGGTCGACAGTTTTGATGCAATGGAAAATATCTATTTTGCCGTAACCAGAAAGAATATTTATGGTGAGCCTGAAGAAGGCTGGATTCCTTCGGAACGCTTAAGCGTAGATGAAGCGGTGAAACTTTTTACAAAAGATGCTGCATATGCGTCTTATACTGAAGACGAAAACGGAACGATCGAAATTGGCAAAAATGCAGACTTTGTGATTCTTGAAAAAGATATCTACAAGATTGATCAAAATGAGATCAAGACTACAAAAGTGGACATGACCATACTTGGTGGCAGGACCGTGTATGAGAGAAAAATGTGATATAAATAAAATAAGCAGATAATAAGGAGATTGTCAGCTCTTTCGGGCGCAGTCTCCTTTTTTATTTTGATTTAAAGTAGTGTGCTGAGATAGATATGAATGTCAAAATATGGTATACTGAGACAAAAGCTCTCTTATAACAGACAGATATGAAAAGACTGTATGCGAAAGCAAAATTTGAAAGTGAGAACAATATATGTATGAGATCATGAATGCAGATGAGGCAATCCGTCTGATCCGGGATGGAGACTGTATCTGTGTCAATTCATTTGTAGGAATCGAAAACCCGATGGAACTTCATGAGGCATTGTATCGGAGATACCAGAAAATGCAGTCACCGACGCATCTGACGATCGTATCGAGTGCCGGCTTCGGAGTCTGGGATGAGGAACATAATGCAGAAGGATATATTCGCGAGGGCGCGGTAGACAAGCTGATCTGCGGTCATTTCGGGGCTATGATGAGCACGAAGAAACTGGTGCTTGAAGACCGGTTTGAAGCTTATAATCTGCCGCTGGGATGTATCTCTCACGCGATACGTGCACAGGCGGGAGGCCTTCCGGGAGCACTGTCAAAGGTTGGACTGGATATTTTTGTTGACCCGCGAAGAGAAGGACCGGGAATCAACCGTATTTCGATTGATGATTCTCTGGTCAAATATGTGGTAGTGGATGGAGAGGAGTTTCTTTATTATAAACTTCCGAAGATTACGATTGCACTCATAAAAGGTACAGCGGCTGATCGGAAGGGAAATATTACCTTTGATGATATGTACATGTCCGGAGATGCATTATCTATCTGTCAGGCAGTCAAGGCGAATCGTGGAAAAGTGATTGTACAGGTGGACCGGCTGGTAGATGCACCGTCCCGTCCGCGTAATGCTATCATTCCGGGATGCCTGGTCGATGCAATCGTTGTGGCAGAGCCGGAAGAGCGAAATGAAGCATACACGGCCCTGACCGGAAGTTTTGAGATCCCGTATAAAGAATGGCATACATGGAATGAAAAAATTCATGAGCTTTCTCAGAAACAACGCAAAAATAACATTCCTGCGAACATTATCGGAAAAAGGGCAGCCAGGGAACTGCGTGTGGATGATATTGTAAACATTGGAATCGGGATTCCGGAGACGGTTTCCAGATATGCACGAAAGAGTGGAATGCTGGATATGATCACGCTGACCGTAGAATCCGGTGGAATCGGCGGTTTTCCTGTTTCGGGAGAGGCATTCGGAGCGATGATCGGAGCCGCTTCTGTTTATGATATGGCAAACCAGTTTGATCTGTATGATAACGGTGGTCTGGATGTTTGTTTTATGGGAGCTCTGGAAGTTGACTGCCATGGAAATATCAATGCACACCGTGGCACAGGAGCATTTGCTGGTATCGGCGGTTTTGCAAATATTACCGCCAAAACGCCGACTGTGGTTTTCTGCATGACATTTAATGCAAAAGGGCTGGAAGTTACCCAGGAAAAAGGTGTTGTGACGATCCGCAAAGAAGGAGAAATTTCCAAATTCGTAGAGAAGGTATCAAGTGTCAGCTTTTCGGCAAAACGTGCGATCGAGAATGGACAGAAAGTCCTTTATGTAACAGAACGCTGTGTTTTCCGCCTGACCCCGAAAGGGTTAAAACTGATCGAAGTATATCCGGGAGTGGATATGCAGAAAGATATATTGGACAGGCTGCCATTTGAAGTGGAAGTCTGACAGGTAAGTTTTTAATAAATGAAATTTGTTTAAAACAGGAGAATACTATGGATCATTTTGAATTACACTCTGAATACCAGCCCACTGGCGACCAGCCCCAGGCCATTGAAAAGCTGGTCAAAGGATTCAAGGAAGGCAATCAGTTCGAGACCTTACTGGGTGTTACCGGATCAGGTAAGACCTTCACAATGGCGAATGTTATCGCCCGGTTAAATAAGCCAACTTTGGTACTTGCGCATAATAAAACACTGGCAGCACAGCTTTACGGTGAGATGAAGGAATTTTTTCCTGAGAACGC
>JABLTO010100960.1_pt1 | contig 26721 bp, 38 predicted proteins | sample 7160091 | NCBI WGS metagenome assembly JABLTO01 (sample SAMN14651225, study PRJNA627086) | human gut metagenome | isolation source: feces | host: Homo sapiens
ACTGATTCTGGTGAAAGATTCATAACACGCCTCCGATTAATTTAATTTTCCGGCACGACCGGATTTTTCTTATTAATCAAAGGGCGCGAAGCGCCGCATTTTTTTGAGGTTTTGTCAAGTATATTTTGAAATAAGTACAAAAAAATAGGTAGTCCCTTAACTTAATAGAAACTACCTACCATTGATGCCAGCCACAAGATTCATTAAGAAAAGTATTTACTTTTTCATAGAATTCTTTCTGCTTAAAGCTCATAAACATCTGTGTCATTGTTTCAAATCCCATTACTCGAAGAATATATCGTTCTGCATTCAAAACTCTTTTCTTTTCCTCATCGTTTGCGGCAAAATGTTTATCTTCACCCTTTTCATTTCGTATCACAATAATTGTTTGGGGTTCAAATTCTATAAGTCTTCTGTTCCGCAGGTTTCTGAGTGCTGATAATAAAATACTGTCCAATTTTTTGTTGCATCTCTGATAAAAATGCTTTATCTCATAAGATGTAACAGAATAATCCAGTTTTTTCAGATCTTGTTCTGGAACATTACCATATTTTTCACTGGTAATTCCCAACAGATTCCACCACTTTTTCTTTGTAAAACTTCTGGTAAATTTTGTCTGCTGAGATAAGTACTGAAGCAGGATTAACTCTATGCACTGCACATAGATTGAATTATTGCCTAACTTTCTTTTGTCTTCCTTGGTTAGTGGCGTGTCATATACATCTGTTATTATGAATTTACGCCCTGATTTCTCCCAGTCGAAATAACATTTAAACTCTTTTAATTGTGCTTTCCTTGAGTTTCCTCCTGGTTTTACTGGTTGTTTTATTTTCTCGCATAATTCTTTGTAATTGTTTACAATCATACCTGTTTTCAAATTAGAGGTATCAATTTTTTTAGAGCCCTTGTTCATCGACTCTTCTTCAATTCCCATCTCTGTATATTCATTCATTGCCGTTTCATAAAAATCTTTTGAAGATTCAAAACAATCTTTTTTATCTAACAGCAATGCAATAAACAGAGCCATCACTTTGTCTACTGCCGGATCAAGATTCAAAAACATATTTGAAAAAGTTTCTGCATCTAATTCATATTGATCTGTAGTAGTATTAACCGACACAATAAAATCTCCTACATCGTTCATCAGCCGTCCCACAATAACATTTGTTTCTTTTTCTGGTATAGGACACTGTAAATCATAATGTTCTTCTTCCTCTTCTATGATTGACACATAATCCTTTTGCATCTTTTCATAGAAATAATATTCCAGAACTTTGCCAAGCTGATTCCTATTATTAAAGTTAATGCATTCTACGTACTTCATGTCAAAACCTCCCGTTTATTCTTATATTTATTTTTATCTATTACGCAATCTCCCTCTTAAACAAAGCCATTGTCTTATGCAATTTTGGTGTGTCCTCAAACAGAAAGACTTTGAAGTCCGGATTCTTTATGCTATCCTCAACCTTTAATATCTTGTGACCATGACTGCATAACCAGTTCGCCATGCTCAGTGACTGAATCATGTAAAATCTTTTATCTGCTGTCATACCGTTTCTCCTTATGTTTTACTAATACGGGCATCTTTCCCGTACTGTTTTCTCAGGAACTTATTCTCCATAATTATATTTTTCCACCAAATTTTCATCGGTTTAATTTCTAATAATTTATTAGCTTGTATCAGTACGGGTTCGATTCCCGTACTGCTTTGTCTGTCAATTCTCCAATTAATCTGATTCTTCCGGTTCATAAGTAAGCATTTCCCTAATATTTTGCTGATCCTCACAATCTGGAATGCTCATCTGCATCACAATGTATGCACCACAAGGACACATGCGTCCAATATCTACACGCAAGGCAGCAGGTGTAATCTCATACTTAAAGTCGATCATATCTGCCATGTAACCGGATTCACACAGGAATTCAAGATCTTCTGTGAACTTTTCTGGTGGATATTCCTTTACTGTATCGTCCAGAAAGACTTTGCCGAATACCACAGATACCTTCTTATTATTGATGGCATCTCGTAATTTTACTGCTGTTGTATTCTTTTTCATGTTCTTCTCCGTCCTTTGCCGCTGAAATAATCCTATAAGTTAGCAGTTATTCTATGCAACATACTCATAGTTCTCTGTCTGGATCAAATTGATAACCTTTTTTACAAACTGATTAGATATCAGGTCTGTCACTTCATATCCATAGGTTTCCAGATGATCAATTTCAACTACATTTAATCCGTAAAATTTAATATCTTCCTCATCTATAGGTGTATGGAATGTATGGTTTCCTCCAATATCATAGAACAAATAATAGTTATACCGCGGATGTTCCCTTAATTCTATGTCACCAAAATAAACCATTCTATGTTCATCATGGTCATAATAGCAGTTCTCCCAGACATACTGACCTAGATATGTTTCGTATTCATCTTCATAGTCATAGATACGTTCCCTCTCGTATCCCAAAAACTCTTTATGAATACAAACCGGACGCAGAATCGACAGCATGATATCTTTCTGCTTATAATAAGAATCTTTCTGTTCTCGTGCCTTTTCCTCGTTCCCATAATAATCACGCTTATGTCTGTATTCACGCTCTTTATCTCGCCAGTTCTTAGCTCTCTTGTTGGAACTATACAGGCAATCAAGCAGCATCTGCTTTGTAATGATGTGATTTTTGACATTAGTTATATATTCTTTCGGTGTTCTCATTGCCATTCCTCCACTTTATGGGACATTACACCATCAGTACAATGTCCCATACATGTTTTTATTCCGTTACTTTTCCATATACCGACTCAAAGCTTTCACCTGCCATCAATCTATTAGAAGCCTGAGTCATTTCTTCAGCACGTTCTCTATCCTCATCAGAAATAAGGTCATCATAGTTCCTATATTTTCTAAAAATTTTAGGTGAAATACCGTATTCACCAAATGCAATTGCACTTACATCTGCTCCAAAATCAAGAATATATACCCCTGTTTCTGTATCCAGAAGAATCTGTTCTGCACCTTTTAGATTAACCGAATCTGCAATGTATCTGCCCTCTATATCTCGGACAAGCATACATTCGTCAACGTCAACACTGTTCCATCTTTTACCTTCAACTGCCTTTAAAAATTCCTCAACTGTTATTTTTCTCATCATGGTTGTTATCTCCTTTACATTTATCTGATATTTTTATAGTAATTCTCTGTTCTTTTCTATTACACAGCTGTTCACTCCAATTCCCTGAGCATATCTAAGCTAAACTGCTTTCTCTTGGCTTTTGTCTTGGTTTCTGGAATAATAGGTGCATCAACCTCTTCTAAGTCTTCCAGTAAAGACAAAGATTTGCGTTTCTTCATCCGGCTTTTCTGTTCTGTGATAGCTTCTTTACCTAACTTCTGGATATATTCAATCGGATATGACAGCCCAGATGCACACGCGATATTTACGTTTCCATTGGCTCCGGTAAATATGTTCTCCGGTGTTCCGATTGCCTTTACAATCTCATGCTCATCAATTCTGTTCTTGCCCTGATTGATGATACCGATGTTATTTACCACACCATCATCATTAATAGGAAGAAAAATATTTTTCGCTGTCAGTGCAGAGAGCATATCTTGTGTGGTCACATGTTTACTTTCGGCATTTTTATCGGAAAGCATTGCCAGAACAAACGCCCCGTTATCCTTTAACATTTTCATTTTTTCAGAATCATCAAAGTTTGAGCCACTAGAATAGGAAGAATCCGTAAAAAATGCGTCTAACATGTTCACCAGCGTCATGTTAATCTTATTCAGGTCATCATAGGCATTGTTGTCAACAAAAATTATTGCACCCAGTCCCTCGACTTCCATCAACTCTTTCGCTGCATTGTAGGCATTCAACCGTTTCTGGATTGCTTCATCTGCTCTTGGCATCAGCAAAATTGCAATGACAATCTTGTCTGGATTACTAGCAGCTATTTCACTTATATAAGGTAAGGTTCCTGAGCCTGTAGAACCACCGCCTGATGCAATGCATATGATTATCTTCTGTTCTATTCCCATTATTTTCTGAAGGATTTTCTTATTTTTCGTCAACGCTTCATATGCAAGTGATCGTTCACCGCTAAGCCCATCGTAACCCTCCAACACCAGAAGATTCTTTGCGTCCGGTAAACTCTTGTTGTCCTGTACGGAGCCATTAATTAGATAAGTAAGATAATTTCGCCGCTGGAATTCAATGCTGACTGTTTCACCTGCTAATCCTGCGCCAATCACTGCGATATCATTCTTTAACATGTACTTTTTCCTCGCTTTCTATAATCTGAATTCCTTTTTGTGTTAATCGGTATGTATCTGCTTGTCCAGATTTACATGCTTTGTCTATGTATCCGTTTTTGTATAGCTTCTGTAGATTTCTATATGTACTCACTCTTTTTGTTCTGGTAATTTCCATTATTTCAGCAAGCGTCATACTCTGGAAGAAACTGGTACACTTGTTTTTGTACAGGATCTTCAGATATATGAAGTGCTTTCGTGTCAATTCCATTACACATCATCTCCTTTATAGATCATATTGTTCTCCTAATAGTCATAAACATTGCGTCCTATAGTACTAGCTGTTCACTTTGAAGTAAAAATATATAGGCTTTTTCAGCCCGTATCATTCTCTCTGTGCATTGTCAGTCCTCCATATTCAGTTTTCAGGGTGCAAAAAATAGACATGGCAGCAGGTGTCACATTAAGCTGCGGTCTTCAATTGTTAGTGGAATTTTCGGCAGACTTGCCACGAAAGAATTCTTGCATCGTAAGGAATTTGATGCTATACTTAGTGTGCTTAGATAAAGTATGGATTCTTCGTGAATCTGTACCGTTACATAAGGGGCGAGCCTAGGAAACTCGTTCCTCTATGAAGAAGACTTGGTGTTAGGGACATCGGGTCTTCTTTTTTTACTCGGCATCATTCTCTTCTGTTGTAATCTCCTTTCGTTTCTTCATTTGATATTTTAGATTGTAACACTGAATTTCTTATATGTCAAGCTTTTGTATTATTTTATTTCATTTCGTATTATTTGTATTATTTTGTGTTGATTTTAACTCTAAAATCCATAATTTCATTGAATTTTAGGCTTTTTTGTATTATTCTCATAAAAGAGAGGTGAAAAAATGTTAGATCCAAAACTTAAATTAAATGATGCTTTACGGAATTTTATTTCTAATCAGCGCAAAATTGCAAAAAAAAATAACCCCACCATGACTGCTGATGGGATTTCCCTTAAAATAGGTAGGGCAAAATCCTGGCTGTCTCAGGTAGAAAATGGTCGTTTAAAGTCCGTAAAGACTGATAATCTTATAAAAGCATTCACTGTAATCAAAAATACCGATTATGAATCCGCCAAGCAATATTTAGATGATGAAATTTGTAACCTCGATGCGCAAATAAGAAAGGGGATACTTGATGAAAATGGTAAAATAATAAATCACACAGAGTATTTATTTTTTTCACAAATGCATGGACATTTGCAATACGCAACTCGTTCCTTTAATGACTCTATTGAATTTCTGTTTTCTGCTTCTAAAGAAGATCTCCAATCTATGTTATCAGATCTTATTGAAGGTTGGTCAGCTAGAGTTGTTTATTGGATTAATCGTGCTTTTACTGATGCAAGTGGGCTTTTTACTGATGAAGTTTCTATGACTAATTTGTATTCTATCATTGAAACTTCTTATAATATTCTTTCCAAACGGGATTATGATTATGGTGTAAATCCACCAACATGTTCACTTGAACAACTTGCTTCATTAAAAGAAAAATTAAATGATACCCACATCGTAAAGCCTAGAACCAGTATTAAACCTTTAAATGAATATACTGAGTTTGATTTAAAGAAAGTAATTCAGTATTTTTCAGCAGAGGATTATATGAAATGGAAAAATCATCAAACATATTTAGGTGAAGACGAATTCCCCTTCCTTGTTAATTATCTAAAGGAACCTGATGACGATGATTTTTGGGTTCTCTATGACGATATAACTCATCAAAGAGGTTTATCGGAAGACCAATACCTCTTCATAATCAAACAACTTTGCTATCATTTTGACCTTATATACAAAGAATGCCAATATTATCTTAAAACTTCAAATGAATTTGAGGAAGAATCTAACGAATATTTTGAAAAATGTAAACAGCTTGAACAAGAACTTCAAGAATTGAAACACAAATTGTCATCACATAATGAAAGCCCTCAGGATTAACTTTCCCAAGGGCTTTTACTTTGTTACTGCTGTGCAGCTTTTTCTAATTCTGCTATCAGTTCCGGTGTAATATCTGTATTCTCTGCAAGTCCATGCTCCTGTTCAAACTGAAGAATTGCACTATTTGTAAGCTTACCTGGCACACCATCTGTTCCACCAGCATTATATCCTAAACCAGTTAATAACTGCTGCACTTTCTGAATATTTTCTTTATCAGTATACACAACTCTCTGTGTTACAATTCCATCACTTACTGACAGATAAATATCTCCGCTCTGAGCCTTTAACTGATAAGAGTCTTTAATATACAATGCTAATTTAAAATCAATAGAAGTGATATCATCAATTGTAATACCATTTAATTGATCATCATATAAATCTAACGTTGCTTCTCCTGTTTTACCAGTCTGAATTTCACCATATGGTGCAGCGTTTACAGACATTCCATTAACTGTAATAGTATAATCTGGTGATCCAATCGACAAATCTTTATGATATAAATTTACAACACTCATGGTAAGTCGAGCATAATTGCTCTGAATTTTCTGATAACCTGTTATTGTTATTTTAACACCATCATCATTGTAAACTTCAATTGGTTGCTGAACCTGCTGGTTTCCCATGTTGACACCATCTGTACTGGCAGCAGTATCCGATGACGTTGTAGTATCAGTTGTTGTGACTGTATATGTAGTTCCATTGCTTTCTAACAATGCTTTATTATTTCTAAATTCATCTACATTTGACTGACTATCAAGTTGTAATCCATAATAATCTATAAGATCTGGAACAACTATAGATCTCACGTTATATCCTGCGCTCCAAAACTGATTGTAGATACTATTAGAATTCTTGTAATATCCAATAGCCTCCATCTGAGTTTCCAGTGCTTTAATATACGCATCTACCAACATAGTAAATTTAGCATTATCAAATGTGCAATCTTTGTATTTCTCCAACTCCTCATACTCTGCATTTACAATGTTTGTATCAAATTCAACAAATTCATCACATGACATACTTGCAGTATCACCTGCTTCATCGCTGATTTTCCATCGTTTTTCCAATCCTGTCTTTAAATCATTCAAAAAATCCTGTTCTGTAGCTTGTTTTTCTTCTTCCGCCATTACCGAAATCGGCATCATCATTGTAAATGCAACAGTAATAGCCAATACCCTCTTTAGTGCATTTCCCTTCATAGTAAATAGCTCCTTCCTTCTTTATACTCTCCATTATATATGTTCTCACATCATTTGTATAGATAGTTGTAATAATTTTCAGAATTCTTTGCACAAAAAAGAACCTCCCAAAATATAAACTTTTCAGAGATTCTTTCTTCTATATATGCTGTATTGTTTTAAAATATCATATTGTAATTTTTACTCCACATTCTCGAATATATCCACCAATGTCATCGTAATATTCGAGAATTCCTTTAACGTTATTATTGTATCTGCATTGTAGTGTTCCTCTTCTGGATCATCCTGAAGAACATAACTGTATTTCAGCTCATACCTTCCGTCTTCCAGATAGTAAATCTCAACTGCCCGTTCTTTTGGTGATACAATCCAGTACTCTTCGATTCCTGCATTCTGGTAAATGTCTTTCTTGACTGTCCTATCTCGCAGTGCAGTAGCAAGACTTAGTGTCTCAACTATGAATCGTGGTGTTCCGGTATAAGAACCGCCTTTTAAATGTTTACGATCACAAACAATCATCACATCAGGAATAACATAATCGTCGTTCTCCTGCGCTTGATATTTATAATCAAGATTCCCCATAAAGACTAAACAGGAACTGTCCTTCAATCTCTTCCCTATAAGGCAGAATATATTCCCATTGACAATACTATGCCTATAGTTTGCTGAAGACATAGCGTACTCTATCCCATTTATTTTTTCTTTCTTGCGTTCGTCCCTCATCAGATATCCATGCTACCAAAGTCAATAGTCAAATCATCATAGATTCCAACTTTAACAGAGTCTTGTAAAGTATACTGTTCAGATTCATTTTTTTCAAAATTGTACACTAAAATGAAATTTTTTGTAGGATCAACAACCCAGTACTCACGAACTCCGGCAGTTCTATATTTAAACAGTTTTGTATAGTAATCCATCTGTCTGCTGCCTGGAGAAACAATCTCAATAATCCAGTCCGGCGCACCTTTGCATCCCCTATCGTCTAATTTATTAGGGTCACAGATGACGGATATATCCGGCTCCACATAGGTGTTAGTTGCTTCGTCCAGGTAAACAGCAAACGGAGCAGCATAAACCTCACATTTTCCATGATGTGAACGAATATAATCTCTGATTATACTGGATAATTCTATAGATATCTTCTGATGCTTCCGGCTTGGCGGTGCCATATAGTAAATATGTCCGTCTATTAATTCCGCTCTTTCACCATCTGGCAGAGCGTAAATATCTTCTATGGTATAGGTTTCTTCTTTTAACAGTGGCATGTAATCACTCCTTTTCGCTAATGCAATCCATCTCATATAAGGTAAACGGATCAATGTCAATGCAATTTCCGGCTATGCTTGCTAAATGTTCGTATTCTTTTCTTATTATTCCGGATAGGGGATTTTTTTGCTATCAAGATCTTCTTTTATTAATTGCTTTATATAATGGCTTTGCAAAACGTTATTATCTGCCAAATATTTGATTAATCTACTATATTCGGATGTCTCTTTTTCCGTAAATTTAATTCTCAAAAAATTGCATTTATCATTATAGGTTTTTTGACTTTTTGCACTGTATGCCATAATGTTTATACCTCATCCTTTTCTCGTTCGTTGATTTCAACATACTCCAATATATCGCCGGGTTGTAAATTGGTCAATCTGCATAATTTGTCAAGCGTTTTAAACGTTATAGTCCCGTTTGTTCTCAACTTCTGAAGTTGTGACTGATCAAATATATTTTCTTTTCTGATTCTATAGGTACTATAACCATGTTCTTTTAATTCTTTTATCATATCTTTTTTGTATATAATCAACAACGATCACTTCCTTGTGAATAGTATACCAGTTTATTTTTGCTGTGGCAAGGATATTTATTGTTGGTATAGGAAATAAGAATGCTATATATTGTGTTTATAGCTTAATTGATAGACTATATATAGCATTATGTAAACCAATCTCAAAACTATTCCGAACATCAAACACTTTTATTTCCGTATTATTTGCACCTTCTTTCCCTTTACTCACATCATCAAAAAAGCCTTAGAATCTCCACACTTTTTACATGTCCTAGATTTTCTAGCAACAGCGAAGTTTATTCGTTTTGAAAATCGAGGTATGCAAAAAATCATGGAAAAACAAGGCATTTTTGTTATATTCCTACTAATTTAGTATGTTTATACGTTAATTCCTACTGTTTTAGTAGGTTTTTATCGAATTATATTAAGTGAACGTGTTTTTGCAATGCTTCTTCTACTTCTTCCGGTTGAATTCCAATATATCTCTGAGTAGTTGCAATAGAGGAATGTTGTAACAAAACACGAACCAAATTAATATTATGTCGGTTGTTATTATAAATAGTAGTTGCAAAAAATTTACGAAAACTATGCGAACCAATACCCTCCAAATTGAGATATTTACATACTTTTTGTAAATGTTTATTAACAGCTCTTTCTGAGATTTCAAAAAGTTTTGCAGTTGTACGAATATTACTTTCCAATGCATAATTTTGTATGTATGCGTAAATTTCCAATGGCACTGTAAACTCTCTCTTTTTCCCTGATTTCTCTTCTATAATATCCAGACGGTATCTGTCACCGTCACGAATAATATCTGATAATCTTAATTTTAGTATATCACCGATCCGCAAACCAAGATTTGCTTCTAAGGTTAAAGCAGTGGCGATCCTGCGATTCGGTTTGACTATATTCTGATCTTCATCAACAAATCCAGACATTATTGTCTTAATGATTTTCTTATATTGTTCTGTTGTTAATGCAACTGTTCTCTTATTCATGTCTTACTCCCTTAAAGCTCCACTGTTTAATACAGATTAAGAACTTAACAAATTTTCCTCAACATCAACTTGGCAATCTTCCACCGGAATCCATGACCACTGTTCTTCTCCATCTGATACAAAAAGATATCTCTTGTTTCCTTTTCCAGTTCTTCCGGCAGCAGGTTTGATTTAATCAGATTACACTGAACATGTACACAGTCCAGATTCTCCACTGCATCAACACCGCCCTTGCTCAGCGGAATCCGGTGATCCAGATTGCATTCATTCAGGCTCATTCTTTTTCCACAGATAGAACAGCACCCGTTATTTTTTATGTAAACCATTCTCTTGACATCTTCGGAATAAGTTTTCCTTCTCTTTTTCTTTCTACCGCCTCCAAGAGCGTCAATATAAAATCCTTTACATTTCTTTGTACAGGTTGAACGTACACGTTCCGCAAGGATATCTGAATTGAAATATCTTGCTTCATGCACATCAAGCGTCTTTTCTATTTTTCCGTTTTTCTCCATGCGAATATAATAAGTTCCATCTGTAAGTACATACCATCTCTGCATAGTTTCCTCCTGCTACCTGAACATCTCTTTTTCCATTGCGGATTTAAAATAATTCCTGCATGACATGTAAGTTTTTCCATCATGGATAGTTACTGTCTTGCATTTGCTGTGATGTCTATAACTGTCTTTATTTTTCCACCATAAAGATGTTAGCACTTCATAATCCGTTACCTTGCGCCCATCTTCAATATAGAATATTTTCCGCAAGACTGCCGACAAGTACACATCTTCATGCTCTCGCAGATATCTTTGCTTCATAAATTCCGCTTGCTCTTCCAGAATCTTTTTTATGTTATTGGGTAACGAAATCTTTTTCCGCTGAAAAATATTTACTGCTATAACCTTAGAATTTTCTTTTCCTTTAATAGATTTTTCCGTCCACCAGTCCCTATTGTCTTCCATTAATCTGTATTCTTTTAAATCTTTCATGCTGTCCCTCTTCTTTAATGGGGCAGATATTTCACCACCCCATGCCTTATTTTTTCCGGATTAACTTGCTGTCATCAAACCATTTTACCGTTCCACCTTTAAATTTGACTTTTGGCTGCGCGATCACACTCTTGCTGATCTGTGTTACAACACCATTTTCTATTTTAGTGGGAATCCAATTTTCCGCTTTATTCATATCCTCTTCTCCTTAATATCCAATTAATAACCAGTGTGCGAACATTCCCACTGGTAAACCAGCGAACAATATCGTAATGATAACCCACTGAACACATGTAGATGCAGAATCCTTTATCATTTTCCGGAGAGTTTTTCTGTGTACTTTGCACCATTCATCGTATGTCATAACCGTTTCCGTTCTTTTCATTTGTCCTGTCCTCCTGTTCTTCAAATAATTTTCCACTCAATAGATTTATACAGGTCATGAAACCCTGTTCAAATGCCCACGCTTCCGCTGCCGTTATTGGATTCATGATTTTAGTGTCAATCTGTGCCGGATCTTTTCCAGTTGCTTTACAGAAGTAATCAACAGCTTCCTGAATTTCCGTTAAGACTTCCGTAGGATATTCAGCAGGTGAAGCCAGCTCATATAAAGCATTAATAATCTGTCTTCTCATGTCGTCCCTTTCTATTTTAATTTTCCATTCATCAAATCAGAACAGATTTGGAATCCTGCCTTAAATGCGTCAGTTTCCGCTGATAAACAAAAGCCCATGATAGAAGTCCACATAAGCTCAAATTCTGCTCCTGTGAATCCTCTTTTTTGTAAAAGGTATTCAATTTTTTTAAGTTCCATCTCTGTCTCTGGTGAAAATTCTTTCTCAATCCACTGCTCAAATAATGCATTTAACATTTCGTCTAACATGTTTTTCCTCCTGCCCGTCACGCCGATAGCACAGCTTTTTCTTTATAAAGACATCAACATTTTTCCTAATGTATTCCAGATAATCTGTTTTATCCGCTGTTTTCCTACCTCGCTTAAATCCAGTGCAATCTCATCGTACTCATAGAATTCCATAACATCATGATCTGTATCTTTGTAGACGTAAATATCCAGCACAAAATCTGCATCAATGTCTGGAATGTATCCATCAAAGCTGTAAATTAATCTCATATCAAAGCAGATATCCAATTCGTCAACATCTGGATGCTTGTCCATAAATTCTTTCTGTAATTTGAACATCAGCGTTTCAAGTTCGTCCTCGATATCCTGTATGGGAATATGGATTGTGATTCCTGCGCCAGTAACTCCAACGCTTTTCATGTGGATTGTTCCGACATCTTCTGCTGCCACCACATCAATGATCTTTTCTTTCAATTCCTGCTACCTCCTGTTTATATTTGTATCAACGTTTCAAGTCGTATCATCTGATAGCAAAGTTTTCTTGCTTCAAGTGCTACCTTCTGAACACATTCGGCTATGTATGGCTCACCTGCTGCCAAATCAACTCTACTTTCATAGGACATGTTATTGATAACACCTGCTACCGTTTTATCCTCTATATGTGTAAAAAGATTTACGAGTTTCTCTACAAAAATATGTTTTTCGATATCAACCTCCATATATAATGGCTCCACAAATGCGCTGTATTCGGCAAAGGTTATGTGTTTCACCTTGTCTCCGCCAATTGTTAAAAATTCACTGTACATCATAATTTGATTCCCCCTATTCTTCAAAAAGTTCAGTTCCTGAATAACTGTTCATATCCTCAAGAATCACACGACCAAATTCTTTAGCGTATTCAGTCCAGATTTTATGCTGTAATTCTTCAGCACCAAGACCGGATAAACCATAGTCCTTTACAAAGTTTTTGATGATGCTTTTCATCCGGCATTCATAACTATTTGTGTTCATCTTGTCCTCCTGTTTAGGGTCTGACCGCCTACCCCAAGGGATAATATTTATAAGATTGAATTAATCAATTCCAGATTTTTAAGTAACTGCTGTCTGGTTGCTTCATACTGATCCGATGCACTCTGCATATCAGCTTTGATCTCAGTAGCTGTCTGGTTGTCTGCACTTCTTTTCTTTCTTGAAAAAATATTCAACATGTTTTTCCCTCCTTTTTGGCTACCTCCCACCTGCAAAAGTGGGAACGCTCACAGCTTAAAGCCCTGTTTATAGTGGCTGTGACCACTTTATCCCTCCTGAAATGCTACATTTGTGTAGCAACCTACATGTAACAGGCTATTGTAAAATTTTTCGGCTTCTTCTTTATCAGTGAAACATCTTGCATAACTGGCATTTGATGCATTAAAAAATACTCTGTACAACATTGTTTAGTCCTTTCTCCGGTTAACCGCCACCGGAAGGATAAGGAATTTATTTAACGTAAAGTCTTCTGTACTGGCTTACTCTCTGGTAATCCGCAAGTGATCCCAGATCTTCCTCAAGTCTTTTTATATCAAGTGTTCTTCGTTCGCAAGTAGAAAGCTTAACCGTGAAGTCGTTGCCTGTTTCGGTAAGTTTTTCGTTGCTATCCATGTAGCCGATGATCTCACGCTCAACTGCTTTTAATTCTTCTTCAAGCTGTTCTTTCATTGCTTTAAGTCCTCTGTAATCTGATATAATTTGTTCTAATTCTTTAATTGTTGTACACATATGTTTTTCCTCCTGTTTTTTGGTGGCAACCCCTGAATCATCTTCCTGACTATTGACTTGCCAGATTGCTAAGACTCACAGGTATATGGGTTCAAGTTTGTGAGAATCTTTCGGATTTCTCGGTTGCTGTGTTTCATTTGTTGATATTATTATATACTGGGTACAGTATAATGTCTATTGACAAATTCCACCAATGTACCCAGTATATTTTGTTTATTTTATACTGGGTACAGTATTGTCTGCGCCATAATTTTATGTTACAATAATGAATAATTGTATAATGTTGGAGGTGTTTTCATGGCATATAGTGAAGCACAAAAAAAAGCAGTAAAAAAATATAATGAAAAATCATATGATGAGATAAAAGTAAGGGTAAAAAAAGGAAATAAAGAAATTATTCAAGAATATGCACAATCCAATCATGAAACTGTCAATAGTATGATTAATAGACTTTTAGAAAATGAAGTTCCAAATTTAAAAGAATAATATTGAAGTATTGTATTTTTTCATAGTATATGTTATATTTCAATTAAAGAGAACAACCGCCCACAAGAGGTTGACCTCATAATAGGAATAACATAGAAATGCCACCCTTGCACTCGGTCAAAGTTTTGGGGTGGTTTTTCTATGCTTTAAATCGTCAGTGACAAATCAAATATATGAATGTCAGCAGTGATAAAATGAACATTCCGAAAGACATCAAATCTTTAAAATCAAAATGATTCATCAGCACCACCCCCATTCTATGTAGAATAGAGGTCAGCCACCCTGTAACACGATTGTTCTTGTTATCAGTCTAACATACTTCTTCTTTCTAATCAATCCTAAAATCGAATCTACGTTCTTTACTGGGTACAGTATATAAAATACACAATTTTATTTCATTAATTTTATATATTATGTCAATTGAATTTATACTGGGTACAGTATATGATTATCCCATAATCAACCAAGAACCTTGACAATTTAATAATAGACTTCACGCTCTGGCCGTGGTACAATATCAACATACAGTATTCATAGGAGGTCAACCAAATGACAGAACATGAAATGTTAGAACTGATTTTACAGAAAGTAACAGGTCTTGAAGATAAAGTAACAACTCTTGAAAATGGACAGCAGAACATTCTTCATCAAATGGACGAACGCATCACCTCATCAGAGAATATGATACTTAAAGAACTTGACAGAGTTCAGGAGCATCTTGAAAATAACGTTCAGAAAGTTCAGAAGAATCTGGAAGAGTTACAGCAGTATTACAGAATCTCAAAGCTTGAAAACGATAATACATCTTTACTTCTCAAGATGTACAACGACATGCAAAAAGAGATTGCAGAACTCAAAGCAAAAATCGCATAAATAACCGCCTAAAGAGTGTGAAGCCTATTGTTAAATTGTCGAGGCTTCACATTTTTTTATGGAGGTAGTCAAATGGCAAAAGCGAACGTTTACGAAATGGTAACAAGTAGAATCATAGCAGAACTTGAGAAAGGAATTATCCCATGGGAAAAACCATGGACAGGAGTTAGGGACGGAGCTTTTAACCGGATCACAAAAAAGCCTTACAGCCTTATAAATCAGATGCTTTTACAGCATCGTGGAGAATATGCCACATTTAAACAGTGGTCAGATCTTGGTGGACACGTCCGCAAGGGTGAAAAATCTGAGATCGTAGTTTTCTGGAAAATCTTGGAACAGATAGACATAAACGAAGAAACCGGAGAAAAGGAACTCAAGAAAATCCCTCTGCTGAGATATTACAACGTCTTTCATATTTCACAGGTTGACAGAGTTGAACCACTGCCAGCGGAACAGCTCAACAATGAAGTAGAACCCATTGAAGCAGGTGACAAGATTATCACAGACTATATCAACAAGGAACATCTGAACTTCATAGAATGCAAGAGCAATAAAGCATACTACAGCCCGTCAAGTGATACAGTAGTCGTACCTTTAAAGGAACAGTACAACCTTATAAACGAGTACTACAGTACAACATTTCACGAACTGACGCACAGCACCGGATACAAGACCAGACTTAACAGATTACAGACTTGCGCTGTTGCATCTTTCGGCTCAGAGGATTATTCAAAAGAGGAACTTGTTGCAGAGATCGGAAGTGCTACCCTGATGAGCATCGCAGGAATCGAAACAACAAAGACGTTCAGAAACTCAACCGCTTATATCCAGAATTGGTTGCAGGTACTCAGGAACGACAACAAGTTTATTGTATCGGCTAGTAGCAAGGCAGAAAAAGCAGTCAACTACATACTTGCGCAAGCGTAAAAAACAGGCTAGGGGATTGAACCTCTAGCCCATTTTTATGTCTGTTTTTTGTTGAGGGTTGAAATTTTACCCCCTGTTTTTATCGTATATATTCATTAGAATTTCAGTCAATTTCAGCTCCTGTAAAACTGTATGTAAACTTGTTCGCCCGTCTGCTATCGGTGCCGAAAATGTACCGCTGTTCACGTTGGTATATAATGGAAATTAGCGTGCTATTTTTGAATTGGTAAGACCATTTCAGGGGGGGACAGCAGGTGCATGATGGGGGTATATTACATGTTGAAAAAATGCGTTTTTGTTTATTCGCTATACATGTATTCACCACATATCGGACGCTCATTTTCAAATTCTCCGAATTATCCATTACCTTATCATTCTTTGTTCCAAATACTAATATAATTAGCTCCTGGATATTTTTCATCATCCATATTCCAGTATGAAATTTCTATTTCATATGAATCTATGTTCCACTTATAATTCCCTGCTATTTTATCAGGACGAGTATTTTGCGAATACTCTGTCCCTAATAATGAAGTCATCATTGTAACAACTTCGTCTGTATCTATAGGCTTGTCTGCATCTAAAAATCCAAATGATATATGAGAAATATTTTTCGTTTCTTTCTCTACTGTTATATCAAAATATCCGTCATAATTTTCAATTTTTCCTTTAACTTTATACCAGTTATTTCTATCATTGCTCTCAGATAAATGGGAGTCGTCTAATTGAAACTTACTAGCCTCTACAAATTCAGCCTCTGATTTTCCTACAGTTTGCATCAAATTTTGAAATTTCTCGTAATTCTCAATCTCAAAAAAATCTATTACATTTTCGTTATCAACATTGCTTGTATCATAATGCTGATTCCCAGTACTAGCCGACTCATTTACGTTCTCTGTGTTTTCATTAGCGGATTCACCTAAATCAGATTCTCTAAAACTCGTTGATATAGAAGTGGACGAAAAATTATCATACTCTGCCTTTATAACAATCATTCCTGATCCAGAATAGTTATCAAAGGTTATTCCATCTGCTGAATATGTTCCTCCTGAAGCAGTTTGAACATTAATCAATAATGTATATGCATCATATGGTGTATCTATTGAAATATCAAATGCGTAAACAGCAGCTCCCATCTCTCCTGAAGCTTCAATAGGATCATATCCATTCTTTCCAGAATATATATTTATATTGCCAATCATTTTTCTATTAGACAAATTAGGATTAAGCGACAAGATTAAATTATCATTTACACAATATTCTTCTGTATTATCGTCAAAACTTCCATGCTGAAGATTTGTTCCATATTTTGTATTAGAATAATCAATTGCTTCGTTATATCTCTTAGTAAATACATTTATTGGAACACCAGCCATCAAATAATCAACCACATCATAATTCAATTCGCCTGTTACATCTAATCCTACATCTTCTTGAAATTGACTAATTGCTGTTTTGGTTTGTTCTCCCATCACTCCATCCGGATTTCCACAATTATAACCAAATAAATTTAAAATTCCTTGTGCTGATTTTATTGTATTGGAATCTGAAAAAGCTGCTTGTTCTGCTCCTCCTGCTGCATACACCATATGTTGATTCTCTGATATTGAAAAGGTTACAACATTTAATAGTAATGCTAAACCAATATATTTTACAAATTTTCTTTTCATACTTCATTCCTCATTTATGAATTCGTGTTATATAATCCCATTATGCTCAATTTTTTTCCTTCTATAGAAGTATTGATGAATTTTATTCCACCATCTTCATAACTAGCCTCATCTAATATGTTTCCTACTAGCTCCTGCACTTTAACAGGACTTTCGACATCAAGATCCATTGCATATACAATTGAATACATTTCTACTACTGCTGTTGACACGTCAAAAGAACCGTCTGAAGTTATTGCAAATCCATGTACCATATTTCCAGAATCTTCTGATCCAAATATCTTAATCTTCATATTATTGTTCATGCAATACTCCAATTCACTCGCATTAAAATCAGCCTCAGCTAAGTATCTGGCACCTGTACTGCTACTTACATTATTCCAATAATTTGCAGCTTCATTATATCTCATGTTTATTGTTGTATAAGGAATTCCTGATAACATTATATCTATAAGATCCATTGAAATTTCGCCTGTCTCTGCCATTTCCTGATCTTTTTGCAACTGTTTAATTGCTTCAGTTGTATTTTTACCCATCACTCCATCTGGTGTTCCACAATTATATCCCCATGCATTTAATATAGACTGAATAGATTTTATAGTTTTTGCATCTACTTCCAGAGCAGGACTTTCTGGCTCTGATGTTGCCGTCAGTTCTGGCATTGCCGTTGGTTCCGGTGTTGCTGTTGGTATTGGGGTTGGGGTTGCCGTTGGCATTGGGGTTGCCGTCGGCTCTAGGGGTTCTGTCGCAACTTCTTCCTGTTCATTTTCATCTGTCAGTGTCTCTTCCAACGCATTTTCAGTTGAATCTTGCGCATCAGATTCACCAGTCTCTGTGTTCTCGCTTTCAAGTGATTTTAAAATATCTCTATCTATTATTACATTCTTTTCAAACAATTCTGTGCCATCATTTAATGTTCCTATCATAGTAAACGAAAGTTTTGCAAAATCTGTACAATTGATTGCCTGTAATTTATCAAGCATAATATACCAATTACTACTCCACGCACCACCAGCTTTATAATCATTTGTATCCCATTCAAATGCAGTTGAAGAATCGTCTACCTTAGCATTTTTAAAATTAAGAGTCATTATATTAGGATATTTATTATCTATATCCAATGTTAATACAAGGTCTGATACTCCCGTAGTATATTCACCTTTTTCAAAAACAACAGACAATTTATCATCTTTATAAAATACCGAATCTGCTTTATCTTTTGATATTACCACTTCATCTTTATTAGAATCTTTCATTGATTGAGACTCTGCCTCTTTATCTGAATTCGTTCCACCAGATTCACTCGAAAATGCTGATTCATGAATATTAATCTCTTTTTCTAACAAAGTTTTATTTGAATCGTAAATCTGTACTGTCGCTTCCCATAAATCAAAGTTATCTAACCCATATTGATTATATGCTTCTTCCCACAAGCCAAATTCACAGATGCCCTTTTTCCCAGCTTTAACAGTATTATTCCCCGTTGTATTTTCCACACTACAATCGTCTACATATGAATCAAACATAGTCAGTGTAACATCATTAGATGATTTATTCTCAAGCAATACTTTTAAATTAAAGAAAGGTCTTCCACCATTTTGGTCGTGGATCATTTCTTTTACAGTTACCTTAACATTGTTTTCATCATAAATTACTGCATCTATACTATCTTTAGTAATATCTATAACATCATCATCGTATTCACTTTTACTGGCATCCATTGACTCTTCTTTATCATCTGCTGCCCAACTTACTATTGGCATATTTACAAATAACACCGTAGCCATGCAAACCATTAATAATTGTTTTACTACTCTGTTTCTCATACCCCTGTCCTCCATTTTAGGTCATAAAAAAACATTACATTTCCAAAATAACTCTATATTCAGGAAAGTAATGCTTAATTATCATAAGTGCAACTGGCTGTCATACATTTGCTTAGACCCTGTAGTTTTGCGTCACAATCTTTCGATTGCTTTGCCATATTCAGTTGGTTTCATTATAGTCACTTTCCTAACCAATATTTTATCATTAATAATAACACTTAAAGGAGCTTGTGGTATGATTGAATATAGTCCATTCTGGAACACACTGAAAAATTCAACTGAATCAACATATTCATTAATCTACAAGCACCATGTATCCAGTGCCATCATAGATAAATTGCGCAAAAATAAGCCCATGAACACCACCACGCTTAATGATCTATGCCGCATTCTTAACTGCCAGATACAGGACATTTGCCAGTATATCCCATCAGATCAAGATTAGATGCTATAGGGCTATGCTTAACATTTCAAAAAACGTAAAAAAATAGGGTACACCATCTCTGGCATACCCCTAATCCGTAATCTCAACTTTCCAATTCATCATTGCTTCATAAACACAATTCATAATCACATCTTTGTATTTTTCAGCCATTTCCTTTATAATCTTTTCTTTTGAATTCTTATATTCCTGAAATGCCTCTTCTGCTGTGTCAAATCCTTTAGACTTCTGCTGCTTCCCATCAATATTCACATTTGCTCTGAATTTTTTCCTGCTTTTGTCATAATGGACACCTATAGGATATTCACCACGGCTTCTATTACATCTAAGGAACAACGTATTGACGCTATGTGGTACTAGGCAGCAGGTTTCAGGACTGTATGTTTTATTTCCTTTGTAAAGGATATCTTTGTCTAAATCTACTGGAACATTTCCCTGCAAATGAGAGTTATACCAAATTTCAAAATTACTGAAATTATGCCATTCCTCACAGACTGTACATCCCTCATAATCTTCATATCTGCCGCTGTAGCACCTGTACATCATGTCTTTCCACCTCTGATATGCGACACCGTGAAAATCTGACTCAATACTTCCCTTAAAACCTATTCCGCAAAACTTTTGTTCAAAACAATACTCTCGCCAGTTTAACGGTTTCAGGAAATAGTCATTCATTACTTCGTAAAGAAAATTGTAAATGTCAATATAAAAATGATCAAAAAGTGGAAAATAAAAATGTACATTTTCCAAGATCTATTCCTCAGCTTGTGTTTCCATAAAGGCTCGTTTTTCTTTTAAACGGTATGACGGTCCTTTGATGGAAATAACCTGTGAATGATGCAACAGTCGATCTAGCACCGCATTTGCCAGAGTAGGAGAACCAAATATTTCTCCCCATTTAGAGAATGGCATATTGGTTGTTATAAGTGTGCAATGTTTTTCGTACCTCTTGGCTATCAGTTGAAAAAATAAGTTGGCTGAATCTGTATCAATTGGCATATAGCCAATCTCGTCAATGATCAGTACTTTGTATTTTGCAAAAAATTTCATCCTTGCTTCCAAGCGGTTTTCCAGAAGTGCTTTTTTTAACTGAGTCATAAGCGATTCAAAGGAAATAAAATACGTAGAGTAGCGTGCTCTGGCACAGGCAATTCCTATGGCTGTAGCTAAATGGGTTTTGCCAACACCGCTGCTTCCTACAAACAAGATATTTTCTTTGCGGTCGATAAAGCCTAAATTTCCTAATTCCAGCATTTCCTTCCGATTGATTCCTGGCTGGAAGTCAAACTCAAAATCATCCAGTGTCTTGATGAATGGGAAATTTGCTGTTTTTACACAGGCGTTCTCTGCCCGGAGTTGATTATTTTTCTTTTCAATATCAATCAATTCCTCCAGGGCATCACTGAACGATTTTTGCCCTTTGTTAACAAGGTCTATGTAATAATCCAGATGCTCCTGCATCTTGTGGATTCCAAGGTCTGTAAGACCGTTGAGTAGTTTTGCATAAGTTGCCATCGTCTTCCTCCTTACAGGAAGGCATCCATCTGCTTTAGATTTACTTTAGCCAGTTCTGCAACCATGTCAGCCTCTTTCATTGTCTGAGTCAGTAGCTGCTGGTAATGATCCTTTTGATAATTCATTCTTTTTGTACTTAATGCATGCACTGCAATGAGATCCGTGCTAGAATAGATGTGCAGGGTATTATTGGAAACCAGTAATCTTACGGGTTTCCCTATATATTCTGGTGGTACGGAATACTTGCAGTTGTGATAGGTGACCAGAGAATCTGATCTTACCGTGGTTTGGCGATCGTGGGGAAGATAAGATTCAATAACATCATCTGATGGAAGCGGCTGTAAGTATTCCTTTTCTTTTTGGAAGAGTACCAGTGGCGGCATGTTCGTTTCCTGGCATGGATAGGTATTTACCTTTTGGTTGATTTTACTGAGGATTGCAATTAACTCATCCTCTGTTTCGAACTCTCCCTCATAGGGGAGCAACCACGCAAGAAACTTGTTTACCGCCTCAACCTTTCCTTTGGTAAAAGGATGCCTTGGCTTACATAGTTTAATCTTAAAATTGAAATCTTTCGCGAACGCCCGCACCTGATTAGAGATGTTTTTGCGCCCACCATCACGATCGACAATTGAGGACATGTTATCAAAAAGGATTTCTCTGGGAACTCCACCGGTTGCTTTGAATGAAGCAATCAGGCAGTCGAATACATCCTGTCTTGTCTTATAAAGTTTGTAAGTGAAATGGGTGTATCTAGAATTCCCAAGTTTATAATCAAACACCTGAAAGGTGAAGATTTCGCCAAATCTATTTGCGATTGATACATCTTCTTTCCAATCGACCTGAGCCTGAATACCGGGTGCGGTTTCAAATCTTGGATGTCCTGCAACAGTTTTTACCGGCTTAAGCCCTTTGGATTTGATGTATTTATTAAAGTTTGAGTAGGTACCGATATTTGGATCCCGCTCAGAAAGAATGAATTCATACACAGCGCGGACATTCGCACCTCTGATGGAAAGTTTCTGTTTAATGAGATCATAATGTTTATCCAGTTTGCTTGGTTTATTTCGATGGGCAGCTTTGCCTTCGTATCCGTCATAATACTTTTTGACAGTCCTGCGATCCAGATCATAAAACCGTGCAAGTTCTGAAAAATTTGGTTTTATATCACTCAATTTGAGGATTTTGAGCTGAGTCTTTAATGCTTCGTTCATGGATAACACCTCCATGAATACAATAGCATGCGGACCTTGATTGTACATTTTTATTTTCCACTAAATGTACATATTTATTTTATCATTTACAAAAATCCTCAGAATCCTCACCTGTTTCGTCAAAATGTGCTTTTGCTGCGCTGTATTGAAACGTATTTAAAGGATACAGGTGTTTATAATAGTTATCAAGTTTATCTCCGCCGAGATGATAACATTTGATATTGTTCTTAACATCTAGGTTAACTACAAATTCACGCATGACTGCATGGTCTGCAAACAATGATGTGCTGTAATATGTCCATTTTCCATTTTGATAGATTTCTTTTTTAACGGAATAAGATAAATGTCCCCACTTGTCAACCTTACCTTTTAAAAGATTATATTTTCCATAATTTCTCTTTATAGCTCTTCCGTAATTTGATATCCAGAAATCTTTATACTCAATCATTCGTACAAATATTTCGTCTTCCTTTATTGACTGAATACCAAGAGCATTAATATCAAGGATCCTTTGTGGTGGAATCACCTGATACGTATGCTCAGTAATCACATTTGCCCTTTGTCTCAGCTGATTTCTTCTTTTTTTAACGTCCTGATATCTGCATTTATTGCATGTACCAATTCTGTATGGTTTTTCCTTTTTCGGTTTAATTAGTTGGAATTTCTCTATAGGATACTCAACCCCACAGCGTTTACATATTCTTGTCTCACTCGTCATAATACCAAAATTCCTCGTCTTCTAATACTTCCTCTTCCTCATCATCAAATTCCCCTGCCGCAAGTCGCTCACCAAATTTCTTGCAGTGTTCTTTTAATTGTGTTCCAGGTCTGATGCTTGGAAAATATGTAGGCGGTATCTCAAACTTTCCTATTGATCCATCAACAGTATGTCCTTTGCGCAGCTTCGGTCTGATTGTCCACCACTTGTACAGTTGAATTGTATCCCCATCTTCTAGGATTCTTCCTATGCAATCGTTAAAGATTTGTAGCATGTAATAGAAGTCTAATTGTGTTATCTCCGCCCATGGGAACCTTTCTTTGCATCTCTCACGCATTAATTTAATAAATTCTGTTTTTCTTATGATTTTGTTCATATTTATACCTCTTTTCTGATTTACTGATGAAATCTTAGTTTCATCGGCATTTTTAATTTCAAGAACCTTGAATTTCTTGGCAACTCGCCATACTGATTTTTTGTAAATTGACCGGCAGCAGGATTTTTCGCCCAAATTCACATTTTTCTTAATTTGAGTACTAAAATAAGCCCACGAACAATAGATTCATCTATGCTCATGAGCTTATGTTAAAACTCTCTTATTATGTTTTATAGGATTTTCTCATTGCCTACAATCTCAAAAATTCATACACCATTTTTCTAACTTCTATACACCATTTTTACACCATTTTTTTTATCAAATTACGTGAAATTATGGCAACTTACGTGAAATTCCTTTTGCATTAATCCAGTGTAATACTATCAAAATCCGGGGTTCCCATAAGGTCGAACGGCGTACTCTGGTATACGTAATAATTCAGCCAGTTTGTATAAAGATTATTTGCATGCGCTCTCCACATCAGCAGTGGTTTATTTTCCGGGTCGTTATCTCTGTAATAATTTTCCGGAATATCAATCGGCAGTCCTTTACTCATATCACGTTTATATTCACCATCCAGGGTAATGCGGTCATATTCCGGATGACCCATAACAAAAATGCGGCGGCCCCCCTGTGCCATTGCCAGAAAAAGACCTGCTTCCTCAGATTCCGCAAGAATTGTAATATCTTTGCATGCACGGATGTCATCGATCGGAACTTCTGTGTGTCTGGAATGTGGTGCAAGGAACATATCATCAAATCCTCGCACAAGCGGGATTTTGCGATTCAGTACTTTGTGCCAGAAAAGCCCGAACATTTTGTGATCCAGCTGACGTTTTTTCAGACCGTAAAAATGGTACAGACTTGCCTGAGCTGCCCAGCAGAGGAAAATTGTTGAAATTACATGACTGCCTGTCCAGTCCATGATCTCCTCAAGTTCTTTCCAGTAGTCTACTTCCTCAAATTCCATCTGTTCCACAGGCGCACCCGTAATGATCATACCGTCAAAGCGCTGATCTTTAAGTTCTGAAAATGTCTGATAAAATTTGTTCAGATGACTTACAGATGTATTCTTCGCCTCATGACTCTGCACTGCCATAAAAGTCACATCAACCTGAAGCGGTGTATTTGAAAGAGAACGCAGAAGCTGTAATTCTGTTTCTTCTTTCAGGGGCATCAGGTTCAGGATCAGGATCTGTATCGGACGGATATCCTGATGCATGGCGCGTCCTTCATCCATTACAAATATATTTTCTCTTTCAAGAATTTCTTTTACCGGTAAATCTCCCTGTACTTTAATCGGCATTTTCTGTTCCTCCTTTTACTTGCCTTTCCTCATGATAAGACTGTTCTGTATTTACATTCCAGATATTCTGCTTGTTTTTTTCTCCCGTAAGGATATTTCTGACTGCTTCAAACGACGTTACCATAGAATGGTCTATATTATTATATCTGTGCTGTCCGTTTCGTCCTACACAGTATAGGTTAGGTATGTCTGACAGATAACGGATCAGTGTATCCATTTCTTCATATGTATCAAAATATGCAGGATATGCTTTTGGAACTTTTTCCATATGTGTATCCAGAACATCGTCCCGGCTTTCGATCAGTCCTATTTCCAACATCTCTGAAATCCCCATATCTGCAAACTCTTTTTCCGTCATATTCCAGAGAGAATCCCCCTCTTTCACAAAATATTCCAGTCCAAGCCATACTGTATGTTCCAGATCTCTGACCATATATGGAGACCAGTTATTATAAATCTGAAATCTTCCCATCTTTACCCTGCGATCCTGTACATAAACCCAGCAGTCCGGTACAATATTCCCAACAGTACGGAGTCTGGTTTCATTCTTAAGCTTCAGCCCGGACACCAGCACTCCAAGAGTCATATAGTCCCTGTAAGGAAGTCCCTCTGCAATTCTTCTTTCATTTGCAGGTACATTATCCATGCCTGTAACAAGATCTTTCACAGGCATAGAAGAGATCACACAGTCTCCGTTAATTTCCACTTTTTTTCCGTCTTTGATATACGTAAGACCTGTGATTATATTTTTATCATTTTTATGGATTTTAACAACTTTTGCATTTTTTATAATATTTCCGCCTGCTTCCTGAATTTTTGCAGCAGTTATTTCCCACAGTTCTCCCGGACCGAGTTTCGGGTATTTAAATTCGCCGATCAGAGATGTTTCTGTCTCTCTGTTTTCTTTATGAAAAACTTTGCACGCCATATCTTTCAGTACTGCTTTTACGGAAAGTCCTTTTACTCTCTGTTTTCCCCAGGAAGCATCTATCTCACGCGGATGCCTTCCCCATAAATTTTCTGTATAATACTCAAAAAACAATGAATAAAGTTTTCTGCCAAATCTGTTTATATAAAAATTTTCGAGACTGTCTTCAGGTCTTTTGTGAAGTACAGCTCCCAGATAGCTGAAACCAACCTGCATAGTTGTGATAAACCCCATATTTTTCAGCGTATCCAGCTTCAACGTAACCGGGTAATCATAAAATTTGTCATCAAAAAGGATTCTCGATACCCTGTGTCTTTTCAGCATAACATGGTCTGTCTTTTCAGGATCCGGACCGCCTTTTTCAAGCGAAACTGTTCTGTCCAGAAGTCTGTCATCTATGGACGGAGCTCCCTGCGCCGGAAGCATCTTCTGCCACCATTCATTTACTTCCGGAATTTTTGAGAAAAAGCGGTGACCGCCCATATCCATGCGGTTACCTTTGTAGTTGACTGTTCTGGATATCCCGCCAAAACAGTCACTCTCTTCAAGAATTGTTACCTGTATCTTTTCTTCCGACTGCGTCAGAAGTTCATAGGCCGCAGTCAGTCCTGCCGGTCCCGCTCCAATTAA
>JABLTO010242696.1_pt1 | contig 26681 bp, 37 predicted proteins | sample 7160091 | NCBI WGS metagenome assembly JABLTO01 (sample SAMN14651225, study PRJNA627086) | human gut metagenome | isolation source: feces | host: Homo sapiens
CAAAGTGAAAGCCAGCGCCTTGAGACGCTGGTCATAGTGATAAGGGCTTATAGCCCTACGACAAACCACCCGTTTTACGGGTGGTTTGTGATTTGTAGTAGGCGATTCTGGCAGGCAACGTCCAGTTGAATATTTTGCGACACAAATAGAGGCTGAGATTTTCGCAGCGGATTATAACAAAGTTCATAGAAATGTCTCTCTTGCTGACCATCAACTAACTTTCGAAGAATTGTATTACCGTTGGCTATCCAGACACATCGCGGATACAGATCCATCCTTCAGTACCATTTGCGGATATAAGAATGCCTTCAACCACTGTTCCGTTCTTCATAGTATGTCCTACATTAAAATTACGTACAGCGATTACCAGCACATCATAGACGATATGCGAAAATCCGGGCTCTCTTACTCCAGTGTAAAAAAGGTCCGGTCATTGATTTCACTGATGTCCGCCTACGCTGATAAGATTGAAGCTGGCGGGAAAAACTATGCTACGCTTCTATCCTTGGGTCGCAACCATCTGGTGCATTCGCATCATCCATTCAGTAGCCAAAAAATCAACCGATTGTGGAAGGCCCTTGAATGCCCTGGTGTGGATACTGTTCTCATCCTTCTTTATACTGGCATGCGCATCGGAGAAATGCTGCAGCTTTTAAAATCTGATGTCAATCAAAGGAAGCAGTTGGTTCGGATTACTCACTCAAAAACTGTAGCTGGTATTAGGACTATTCCTCTCCATCACCGTATTCAAGCTATCGTGTCCAGAAGATTGCAAACACCAGGAAAATATCTGATTGTAGATCAAAACGGAAATCCATACAGCTATAATCGATACTGCATCATATGGCAACGAATAATGACGCTCATCAATGCTAATGGGCATACCACTCACGATTGTCGACATACAGTTGCCACCCTGCTTGATAATGCCGGTGCCAATGAGACGGCAAAAAGGCGTATCTTAGGCCATGTTAGCGACGATGTAACGGAAAGAGTATATACTCACAAGGGGATAAGGCAGCTCCGGAAATGCATTGAATTACTTAAGTAGGTGTTACTATTACGTTCATAATACTGATATCTCTTTTCTTAAAATCTCTATCCGCCGGAGAATGTATAACTGTTACTAATTGTTACCAGTTAAAACCGAAAAATTCCCAATTATTCAGTATTTTAATTTCCTAAATATGTCAAGAATCCTTTTCATACGGGAATAGCCATAAATGTACAAATTGTTCGAATTATTCAATTTTCCCCCCACACTCCAGTAATTGTCACGATAATTTCAACAGTGGGGAAATGCGACACCAGATGAAGCAAACGTGGACAAGTATTTTGCTTTGCCCATTGCTATTACCATGAAGCTTGCGTCATCAGTAAATATTTCATCTAACGCTCAATTTGGGGGTATTGGAAACATTGAGAACCACCGCTTTTCGGTGTGGGCTTCTGCATCAATACCAGTCGACTGGATTATCATCGGCAGATAGCTATAAAGAAAACAGAGGGAGATGTTTGAAACGAAATACTGTTATTAGTATCTAAACGCTCTAAATTCTACCTATAACAAGCCAGTAAGCTACTTTTGCAATATCAAATGTAATATGAACTTGATTATCTCGTGAGCCAGCTCCAATTCTGGCGTTAGCAGTATCTCCATTAAAGCATTCTGGAGTTACAAGTGTTATAAAGCAAGTGGAAATTGATAATGGAAGCAGGCTCATACTTTCTTTTGCTTCAGCATGTTTTCCCCACTGTATAATTAGTCCACCAAGGTTCGGTCCAAATGCTACGTATCCATTCGTATCAATTAGACCAGTAATCCCCAGCTTTCGGTTTGTAAATTTGCGACCGGACCAAGTTACATCGCTACCACTAGCCATATTCGACACAAAAGTAAAAAGTGCCGCCAGGTTAATTGCAGGATTATCTTTCCAGCCACTGGCTCCTGTGGTCGCTTTGATGCGGTTGGACAGGTTGCTGAGTAAGTTACGGATGGCACTCTCATCGTCCGTCTGCACCAGCGTATCATCAATGGTTGCCGCCATAGTGTTATGGGCATCAGTTGCTTTATTGTGAGCGATTAGGGATTTGGGACCGGTCTCATCAAGTCCCTGAATTTTCTTGTCTAAGGTATCCATATTTGCATTGATATCTGCAATATCCGCTGCATCAGCATAGTCAGGTTTAATTAAATTGAGGTAATTTGTCCTCGTTGCCATTCCTGTTCCTCCTATCAGTCAACATCTTTAATCATGGTTTCTTTCCATGTTCTAGTCTTCATATAGGACCAGTTATGCCGGAGTGCATAGTTGTCAGTCCACAGCATGGAGCTTTCATCCATCCATGTCTTAACATTGACATTGGACCAGAACAATGGATAGTAATAATCCCGCCATTTGTTGTAGTCATAGCGAAATTTGTAATCTATGTGTGCCGGTTTGATGCGGTCCACGGATCTCACCAAGGCATCCGTGAATGGAGCTGGTTTCATGTAGTGGCGGAATACATAAGTGACGGTGGCATCTCCGTCATATTCTGCCGTGCAGTCACCATTATAGACTCCATCACAAATCTGTTGAATGGCTGGCATGGAAGCAAACTGTTTCGCCAGCCAATTAATCTGTATTTCAGAGCGGCGCATTTCAAGCGTAGCGTTCTTAGCCGGATTCAAGCCCAGGTCTTTCTCTAGGACTTTGCAGCCATCTTTATCAAGCTTATCAAAGAAAAGATTATAGTAGTCTTGCATTAGCTTACTATCTATACCGGTCATATCCGTATCAATGGCATCATACAAAGCATTTATCCATTTGTCCCCTCTGTACCAAACATGCAGTGCCCGGAGCATGATCTTAGTCAGCATAAGTAACATCTCCCAATACAGCTACGGACTCTTTCGGAATAACAATGTTGGACGTGCCGCCATTCACCTTCAGTTCTGCATAGTCAAGGATGCCTGTAGTCCCAATAATAACTGCACCGATATGGGCATAGCTGATGTAGTCCGTTTCATTGTCGCTGGCGACAAATGCCTGAGAACTCACATAACTTTCAATAGCCTTTGTCACGTTTCCCTTAATGGTCCCTAGGTCATCAGATACGGATATGGATACGGATACGGATACGGATACAGTATCAGCGGCCTTCACCGTACATACCGCACCGACAGGGGCCTGGCCTTCACCATATCCGGTTTTACCGGGGTCGATATAATCTTGCACTGCCCGCACCAGACTGTCCGATGCCGGCTTATTGTCATTCCCAATGATAACTACTTTCACTGTGTTACGCCCATGCCAGCATGGGAAAACGCGGGCATTTCCAACACCATCCACGGCTTTCGCCCATGCAAGGTAGTGATATTTGTTCCCACACGTAGCCGGAATCTGGAGCTTCTCATAGTAGCGGATCCGAAACTCTGCATCTGTTTCCTCTTCATAGCCGCCTTCCGCCGGATCCGGATTGGTAACAGACCCAATACCATTGATGGTGACCGGAATCTTGGTGATGGTGTTAGCAGTAACATTCCCGCTGGTTCCGGGCGCTACAGCCTGGGCATTGAAAGTATCTCCCTGGGCAACAGTTTTCGTTTCTGTGGATTCAAACTGGATCCCATCCACCGTCTCGAAAAGGTCCCCCGCTACAATCCGCCCACCGCCTGATACAATCTGGATGACGGCTTTTGCTTTCACAGCGCTGTTTCTCGTCAATCCGACTCGCTGCGTACACCAAGCATCAAGCTCCGTGCCTTCCAGGTTGTCCACGTTCTGTTTTTCTTCTACTAGAAAAGCTTTCTTCCATAGCTGATACTGCCCGAAAGACACACCGCGGGTAATGTCATAGGTCGGGAAGCCTTCCGTCTTCTGATAATCATCCGGAACTCCCTGAAGGATTGTGTTGTGGATCTGGTTAATTGTATACATTTTCTGAAATCACCACCTTTACACCATCATTCATGACCGCTGTGAAACTGAACACTCCGGATTCTCCGGAGAACGTCCAGTCTTTTGTCTCCTTGATAACCGGACAGGTTTTCAGCAAATCATCAGAAATCTGTTGCTTAATAGTTGCAATCGCCACCGATCTGGGCAACCTGTACCCAACAAGTCCATTCGTATCAACACCAAAATACTTATCATAGATGGCGTACTTATTCTTGATAGTATTGATAAAAAGCCGGATATGCTGCTGAATGCTTTCCGTCAGCGTGCACTCACGGTTAAATCCGGAATTGAAAATGAACGCCTTTTTCTTATAATCAAAATAAGGGCTCCGGCCTAAAGTCGTTGCTCCTATCGTGGCGGCATCTGTTCTACTGTTTGCATCAATTGTAGAAACCGCCGCCGTTAAATCATTTAGTTCAATATCGGAGGGAAACATACTCGCTCACACCTCCTAAACAATAATATCCACGATAAAGAAACGCTGGTTGTCAACTGTTGGGGCCACCAGGACCTTGTTTCCCGGTTTCCAATCATCAATTGGATGCAGTGTAACATGGCCAGTTGCCGTGTTCGATGTGGAATAGTGGCTGCCATCATGAGAATATCCGCCGGAACAAGCGCCAGTTGTCAGTTTCCCGTTCTGGCTCTCAGAATCAATTGTGAAGTCGCTGGCACGCTGTAGGATGTGCCTACAGATATAGCCATTTTTCTTGTCGATGATGTAAGCACCATTTTGGATGGATACTTTCCAATCATCACCTGTCTGCAAAATCAGGCCGATGCAGTTACTGATTGGCTTCGGATTGTCCCGCTTCTTAAATTGATTGGCCATCTCCTGTGCCCATGTATCAGACATTTACACCGCCCCTTTCTCATTATTCTTTGTGGACTGGATTTCCAATGTCATGAAATGATTGATGTTATCGTAGGTATGATTTGCAGAAAGTACAAGGAAATCCCCCACAAGCCCAAGCTCCTCATTGTTGAACGTGAGTACCCTTCCAGAACGGATCTCATCGGAACCGAAAAGCTTCAGACGCTTGCTGATTTTTTTTCGACAAAGTTCCTTCAGCTTCTTGTTCGCAATCTTCTGGGCATCTCCCATTTCTTTGTCCGTTACAGTCTCATAATGAACGATTTCGCCATAGGCTTTGGCTGCATTCGTGTTTTCTGCGATCGCAACAATAGCAGCATCCTTTTCCTTTCCGGACGTGATAACTACCCTTGTCACGATGTCCTTCACACTGCTGTCCGCCGAATAATCACCGATTACGCTTGTAATGTCGAACGGTGGCTCATTCGGTGCCAGCTGATAAGTGACCGTGATTTTCAAGTCATCCCGCTTCATGATATAGAGCTTATCAATCCGGACTTCCATCCGGTATTCCACGCCAGTAGCATCCGTCTCCTGGGTAATGATATCTTTTAGAGCCTTAGAAACTTCATCTCCATTGTAGACCTTATTGATGACTGTGTTCATTTCAGCGATTTCGCCGATTTGGACGCTCTTCTGGTCGCAAATCTTTCTAATGGCATCGGATGCCGTGCAGTCCACCAGCTGCACAAATACCTGATCCTTATTCAAAAACCATGCGTAATCATATGCCTTGTATTTGTACTTTGACAGCCCTTCCCTAGATTCATCTTCTATGATTCCAGTGTAGACTGGCTTCCCATTGTTTTCAAAACAGATCTTCCCACCGAGTTCCAGCCGATTTCCCTGGTAATTTATATCTAGAGGATTATCAATCAAGTCGAAAGAGAATTCTTCCCCCAGCTGGTCAATCTGATCACCGCGGGTATAATTGCTTGTGATTCCTGTGATGTCCTTCGTTGTGCCGTTATAAGAGTAGGTCAGTTTGAAGTTATTCATTTAATCACACCTTCTGACGCTTGATCCGCGGCAATATTCACCGGAGGCTTTTTATATTCACGGAAATCAATTTGGAATTTGATGTCATTGTTTTTTTCCTGATGGTAAACAAAATTATCAATGGTACAGAGCATGTCTAGCTTTACCGCCCCTAGCGTTTCGACAAACATCAGCCGGAACACCATTCCCAAACGGCGCTGCTTTTCAATCCAATTCACATATTCCCAGCCGTTACTGTATGTGGCCTGAGCGCGGATGAATGGATAGCTCTTATTCACAGGTAAAATGCTAGAAAAAGACAGGGTTCGTAGTTTTGGAGCTCCGATAACATTGATATCACCAGTTACAGCCTCAAAGGTATCATTTCCCTGCGGGCTATTCATGTCAGGGAATTCCCCTGGCACTACAGGGAACGTGATGCTGTCCATGGAGTTATCCACCTTCAGCACAATATTTATGCGGGACCGCAGCACGGAGGTCAGATCACTGTAAGCAGACCCTGTATACTGCAACAGTATGTCAGTCAGCAAACTCATTTCCTTGCCTCCTTAACTGTTTCTCAATGCATCACGAACACGGGAAGCGATGTATTCACCAGTTTGACGCATGTAGTCCTGGTTCCCGATAACGTTTCCCTGCACGGACAAATTCACTGTTATGCCGCCACCTTGCCCACCGTTGTTAATGAGCTGCAGCAGTTCCCGGTGCGGCATAATCTGGCTTCCGGATGGCAGCGTAATAAGTTCTCCGCCATTTTCGTTGACCATGGTAGGACCGCCACGGAAGTAGGATGTTCCCAGAGCATTTCCGTCCGGAGATTCCCCGCCGCCATCATCACCTCCCCCACCACCAAATGCAGGAAGGTGTATAGAACTGACCTTGCTGGCAATCCGGTCAACCATTCCCAGAATGAACTTCAATGGAGCCATTGCAACACTTTTCAACGTATCAAAAATCCCCTGGAAGATGCTTACCACATTCTGCCAAGCTCCTTCCCAGTTCCCCGTGAAAACATTCACGATGAATCCGATTAGATTGGACAATACTCCGACTACATTGGCCAACACACCGCCGATAACATCGACAGCAGAACCAACTGCCGCCGAAATGACAACCCATTGTGCTTCAAACACTGGTGCCAGAAAGCCAACAACAAGTTCTCCCAACGCCATTAGCTGGGATGCCAATTCATTCACAGCATTCCGGAATGGTTTAGACTGGGTATATAACGTGTAGAACGCCACTGCCAGTACACCGATAGCTGCAGCCACGAGACCGATTGGATTAAGTAATGTAGCAAACTGGACAATGCCACCGGCCAATTTGATTCCAGTAAAAAGCTTCTGTAACATCTGAAGCTTGCCAATCACACCTGAAATCACATTAAATGCCGTGAATCCTGTTGCAATTCCGGCAATAACCGGAGCCACAGCTTTAACAACCGCAATAAAGTCCTGAAAGTGTTGCACCAGGAAGCTGATTCCATTCCCAACGCTTTCGATGATGCCAGGAAGCGCCGCTGCCAGATTGCTGGCAAACGCCTGGATGAAAGGCAGTGCTTCATTCACCTTAATAACCAGCTGGTCCATAATCGGAGCCAGCGCATTACCTAATGGTGTAATCATCCCAGCAAAAGCAGTTATGATGCCGGTACGTACCTTGTTCAAACGTTTTCCTACTTCTTCTTGCATATCGCCGTAGTCATTCATGATGGCTGCAGCTTTACCGGCATCCGTTTCTCGCATAGCTTCATTGACACCGCCGACGTTCTGAGCAAGAACTTTTGCAATCATAGCGGCACGCTCGTCAGCTGTTCCGGTCTTGATGACTCCCTTTTGATAATCGTCCAGGGAAATACCGACACGCTGCAACGCGCCTACGTTGCCCATCATAACCTTACCAATCATGTTGGCTACGTTCACAGCATCTTCCTGAGTAGCGTTGAGCCCCTTCTGATTGACCAGCAAATCAAGCATCCCTCTGGATACGGTCTTGATTTGTTCCTCCGTCATTTGGAAAGTCCCCAGCTGAGCCATGCCAGCAATGGTTACTTCATCACCGACTACACCAACGGTCTGGAGCTGAGAGGCGTAGGCTTCCAAGGATTTAGCCGCACGGTCAGCTGCCCCTGCTCCCTGTTCCTGGATAGCTTTGACGTTATTCAGAATTGTGACCAGCTTTGTTTCCGCTGCCACCTGGGCATTCGCCTTTTCAATGGCTTCATCCGCAAAATTCTTGATGCCAACTATAGCAAGGCCGGTTCCAATAGCAGCAATCCCCAGCCCAATCTTAGCTACGGATCCGGCAAGGGAAAGAAATTTCTGATTCGCCCCACCAGCAAACTGATTCACCATATTCTGGGTATTCCTAATCTGTCTAGTAGTTTGCTTGGTTGTTCCGGACACTTTCTTCAGTGGCTGCGAAAACTTATCCACCAATGTCAGTAGGACATTGATTCCTCTTGCCATGCCTTACCCTCCTTTCCCATTCATGATTTTGTCATATTCCTTCTGCTGAGCATTCGCTACCATGTCCACATGCAGCTGATAGAATAGCCATTCCATAGGGGTTAAGGATTCAAGTTCATGTATGCTGTGACCACGTTCAATGTAGTAGCGAATGGTAAGCAAATCGTGGTCACGCTGCATCAGTTTTTTATTTCTTGAACCGCACTTTCAGCTCCGACATAAAACTTTTCAATGATAGCCTGGGCAAAATCCACAATGGCTCCAATGTTATCGCCGAAAACTACCGGCACCACATCATATGGTTCCGTCAGTCCTTTCCGGAGTTTTTCGTCATGTAGCATAGGGACTGATTCGTAGATGATTCGAACAGCCCCTTCAAAGTTTTCCTTCGTTGAGGTTTCGCCGTTGGTGATTTTGAAATCATCAAGCATATCAATAATTTTTGGAATCGGGAGCTTCTGCACCATGAAGGTCAGCCCGATTTCCTTGCTTTCAACGGGAAAGAAGGTATTTCTATCATTTTCGCTCTGCATTTTGCGACGCAAAAGCTCTTCAAGAGTTGCTTTTTTTGCATCCATATCAATTAATCCTCCAAAATAAAAGCGGGTTATCTGCCCGCCTGATTCTTAGTTAAAATCATCAATCGTATCAGTATTTTCGTAACCGCCAGCACGGAAAGGGATAGACTCTTCTCCGACTTTCGCATTTTCGAAGCTGGCCATATCCACTTCATCGAAGGTAACGTTAGACAGCTTTACACGTTCCATGCCAGTAATAGATGGATCAGACACGCTGGAGACCATATTGATATCCGGAAGATTCATGGACATAACTCCGTCCTTCATCAGCTTCAGAACATAGGAATCAACTTTGTGCAGCACCATGGTACCTTCAATGGATGCACCGGTATAGCGACGCTGCTGAATTGGATTCCCGTTTTCGTCGATGTCCTCATAGTTCAGTTTGATTTTGCACTCAAAACTTTTGACGTTGGCCAGCCGCTTATCATTCACCCAGAGCCGACCATTGGTGCCACGAATGATTTTATTGGTTATACCTTTATTCATCTAAGCCACCTTCTTATTCCATAGTAATGATAAACTTCAGATCTTCAATTGCATCAAGGATTTTGACCGTGGCCGCCAGGAAAATAGTGGTCTTGAAGGCCATGCTTTTAACCTTGTCTTCAGTCCAGTCAACAGCCTCAGACTTTCCGACAGACAGCCAGGCATTACGCTGTGCTTCCACATCAATGTATGCCTGATTACCGGTTGTACCTGCGTCATCATTTCCGGTATAATCCGGATCCATAATCTCTTCTTTAGCCAGCTCATTGAAATAAGCGTTAACGGCATCAATGAAAAGTTTCTGATTGGACAGGTAGTTCTTATATTTGCCCTGATATTTCTGTTTAAAGGTTGTGGAAATATCTTCAATAACCAGATTCATGGATTCCACAATAATAATGTGGCTCATGTCTTCGGTGTCAGTAGAAGTAAATGTGGTGAGAGAGTTAACACCTCTTGCAATCTTAACTTCATCATCATCAACGTACAGACAAAACCAGCCTTTATCAATCCAACCATCAAGATCCACATTATCCGTGGCCACATCAGCACAATCAGTCAAGTCTTCCAACACGTAAGAAGTGCAGGAGCGATTCAGTGGCAGGTTGGCCAGCACAGCGCATAGCCTGGGTAGGTATTCATTCATGGCCACACTAACATTGTCCTTTTTGCCGTTAGAAGTAGTCTGAATTTCCGTTACTGTCTCATTCTTTACGTTGATGACATACTTGGAGTCAGCCGTTGTTACATTGTAAACTACGGCTACAGTGTGCTTCATCATGCCTTTGGTAGTAGCGTTGTAGTCTACCACATAAGATGCAAGAGCCTGCTGATTTCCTGCATCAGTGGTGCAGACGTAGTTATACTTAATTTTGTCAAGCACTTTCAGAGCATCTTTGAATTCCCCGGTAGTCGGAAGAGAAATAACAACAACTTTGTTCACGGCTACCAAGAAACACCGTTCAAGAATCGTCAGGTTTGCTTTGGTGTAATCTTTTGAATTTAGATCCATACCAGATCTGTAAGTCTTTTTGGTGATTGCAGTAGTACTAAGCGTATTATCTCTGATGATAATGGCCGCAATGCCGCGTTCAGAACGCTTGATGGCAGAAACAGCCAGTTGTTTAAATACAACCTCAATAGTAGGCAGTCCCATCTAATTCACTCCTTATTTTTATAAATCATCTGTGGTGTAAGTTTTGTCCTCATCTGCATCATCCGATTCGGAAGGGACCGAAGCAGATCGATCAATATCTGTAGATGGCATGGCAGATGGATTGAATTCCAGTTCTTCAATAAGTTCTGCATCTGGAAGCCGGTCATCTTCCTGAACAAGATCCACGGTGAAAGCTATTTGCAGAGCCTTGTCACTCTGGTTGATGTCACTCCGAATATCATCGTCAGCCTGGATCACAAATCCATACCTGTCGGATTCCTCATCATTATTCAACCGCGTCGCATCCTGTAACAACTGGATGATGACATCCCGTTTTTTCAGGAGATCGAGAAATCCTTTATAGGTGTCGGCAGCAAAGTAATACAGTCGGAAGGATAATTCATCCTGGTAGTAAATCCCTACGCGGTCCGTATCAATGCCTTCAAGGTCCAGGAAGAAGCAGGGTCTTTTAAAGCCTTCACTTATGTCAGTATTCTGCACCGGAACATCAGGGAAGGCGCTTTGCAGTACCTTGGTGAATCTGGCAATGACTTCTGCCGGAGTAATAAGACTCATAAGATTTCACCTTCCTGCAGCAGCTGACCAACAAACTCGTCAACCATAGATTCATACTCTCGCCGAAAAGTTTTTTCAGCGCGTGCCATTGTATGCCGGCCGTCTACCATCCTTTCGGTCTTGACTGCATGCTTTGCGCCAGGTGGATGAGCCCATAGCACATGACCATGCTCAAACAAGTGGGCATGAGGAGCTTTATTCGCCACACGCACGGAAAATTCATCTTTCCCATAGATGTAAGGCCGCCCACGGGAAAGCCCTCGCACAAGGTTGCCTGTTTTAGAGTGCCTAATATCGGATTTGTAAGCGGCTCTTGCTTTGGCTCTCATCCGGTTTCCGGTTCTTCCCATGAAGTTTTTTGTCTTCCGTGGGAACTTTTCTTTGGCAGCTTTCAGAAGGTCATCACTCAGTTTATTCAATTCTCTGACATCAAAATGCATCTCAATCATTGAATTACTCCCTCTGTGAAGATTTCCAAACGCTCATGATTGGCGTATGGATCCAAAAGATAAATAATATCGTACCGCTGACCTTCGTACTTGATGTACATATCAGTCGTGAGATCAAAACGGTAACGAATAATGAACTTATGCGTGACACGGGTGAGAACCGTATCGGCCGCACGCCCATGAAGCATAGAACCGGTTTGAGGAACGATGGATGCATAGACTGTATCAATCAGCTTTTCCGCAATTTCCCGCTGACCCAGTTCATTTTCTTCTCCTTGGACAGGCTGATAGATTTCAATCTTCCTGTTCAGGATGGATGCCAGATTAACTGCCGCTTTCCGATACATAGTCGATTCCCCCTTCCATCCCTGTATAGCAATGCTGGTCAAGGATGGATTTCACCGTTGGATTCACCTCTGCGCTCTGGACTGTATACTGGCGCACATCGTACAGATCCGCGACAAGGGCCATCACCGCTAGGGTGATATCTTCATAATTATCCAGTTGAGTGGCCGTAAGCCCAGTATAGGCCATGACATAGTTGATGGCAGCAGCAAGCATCGGTTTCAGCATCGTAACGGCGCTGCCATCTGTCCGGACGTATTCCTGAAGGAAATCAATGGTCAGTTCCGATACTTTCATACATCATGCCTCCTTTGCGGCAGCTTTCTTCTTTATAGGCTTTTTCTCTACTTTGACTTCCTCTGGATCATCTACTTTGACTTCCTCTGGATCATCCAGTCTGATAGCAAGACCGGCCTGAATAAGGTCCTGCCCGGTCTCATCAGTTACTGTTCTTTCTTCACTTGGACGCATGATCACTTTCCCAGTAAAGCTGATTAGTGCCTTAATCTTCATGATGCATCACCTCATGCTTTCATCGTCAGCTTAGCAATCTTCTGTTCCTCAACAATCTTGCTGTCGATTTCAGCCCATGCAATGACGCCAACAACATGTTCTTCTGCATAGCGTTCCTTCAGGACCTGTACATTGATATCTTCTGCCAGCTTCACATACAGGCCGGAGAAATCGCCATAGAACACAGCAACTGCGCTAGCGGCAATATTAGGCATGGCATCGGAAACATAAACTGGTTTGCCCAGTAAATTCCAGGAGAATTCGTTGGTCAGGTCACGATTCATTAGATAATCACCATCAGAATTCTTCAGTTTACGGATGGCTTTGAAGGTGTCGTTGCTCATGATCCATGCGCATCCGCCCTGGAACCTCTGTTTCACCTTCATCTGCAGGTCAATCAGTTCATCCGCAGTGATGGCAATAGCTGCAGCAGAAGTAATGCCCTGGCTGCAAGACTTAAGACCAGTCATTTTGCCACTGGTACCGGCCAGCAGCTGACCTTCCATGAATTCCGCAACTGCTTCAGCAATCTTGTTGACTACATAAGCAGTCAGGTCGAATTCAGTGTTATTAATCAAGGATACAGATACCTTCGTGAGTGCACCAACCAGGTAACCGCTCAGAGTGATACCGGTAAAGGTGCCACTCTTGGAAGTAAGAGCGGTGAATTCATTTGCGTAAGTTGCAGTAGGACCATTGCTGTCATCAAATTTCGGGAATACCAGATCACCCTTCACGTTGAATTTGGTCGCCAGTGCATAGATCGGGCAGATGTCTTTGACCAATTCAATGATGTTTCTGGCGATGGTCTTGGGAATCACAGCACCATTGTCGGTTTTGGTCATATCCCCAGCAGCACGGCATTCTTCCATGTTGCCACGAAGGTAAGCCGCAAAAGCCCGTTCTTCATTCTTCGTTTTGACCGGATCGGTAGGTTCCTTGCCTTTGTTAACGGATATGGCCGCTCTGATCTTTTCAATGGTTGCATCCAGAGCACGGATTTCAGTGGTAATCTGGTCGAATTCCTTGTTTTCATCATCATTCAGAGCTCTGGTTTCTTCCTCTGCCCCTTTAACGATCTCATTCAGTTTATCAACAAGAGCATTTCGCTTTTCAATAAGTTTTTTCAGATTCATGGTTATCCTCCTTATTTCTTACCCATTTTTAAAATCTCAATCTGCTTTCTCTTCCGTTCGAGGGCTCCGTAGATATCATTGACGCTTTCTATCTTGTCATCTTCCACACGGATTTCCTTGAGGGCTGCTTTTTCATCGCGGGTATTGATGGACGTGGCATAGTAAGCCGGAGTGACATCAAGTATGGAGACTTCTCCCAGGCTGATATCATTTAGCTCACGGACACGGCCGTTCTGTTCGTCGTCTCTCCAGGTTTCCCCATTTGGATTCACACTGAAAGCAAAAGACCAGCCGGACAGCATCCCATCCCGCCCTTCCTGCACAATATCTGGATCATTGACAATGGCACGTGCATATAGTCCAATGTTGTCTTCCTTTAGTTCCAACGTACCAGTATCCATACCACCGACAGGCTTCATGTGGTTGAAATACAGTTCAACATGAGGATTGGCGGCAATCGCCTTTGCAAAAGTCCCTGCTTTCACCATTTCCCGGAACTGTTCGCCACTGAAATCACGCAACGGTCGGGAAAGCCGTTCAACAGCATTCACATACCCTTCGATGATTGCAGTATTATCACTGCGAATTTCCACTTTCACCGTTATCACCTCCTTTCCCGTTGCTACTATCTTTAGGCTGTGCGGCTGCTTCGTTGACATTCGCTTTCACGCCAGTATTGGGAGTATAGATTTCGCCTGTTTCCGGCTTATAAAGAACCGCATCAAGACCCAGCTTGATAGAATCCATGCCAACAGACATCATATTTTCCCGTTTCCGGATGTCATCAACCGTAAGCCAGGAGTTTTTCAGGCCGATTTCATAGCACTGGTAGCGTGTCATGGTGTCCGCTTCCGTAATTGCGCTGCTATCCAGGGTAAAGAACATCTTGCCTTTTTCCGATTCAAGCAGCATGAATTTATTCAAGGCGTTTTCGATTGCCCTGGCAACTGGAAGGACCGCCGTCCGGATAGCCTGCAAATAGGTATCGGACGATGGATTGTCACTGAAAAGCCCTGTCGGAATCCCGAAAATGGCATAAACAGAATTATTGTTGATGGTCTTGTTGTCTACCAGCTGATTTTCCGTGGCAGTCGTGCCGATCTCTTGGAAATCCAGACCATCATTAAGAACTACCACGGAGTTGTCCCCAGAAAAGAGTTTAGCCCAAGCCAGTCGGAGAGAACGAAGGATTCCGTCATCCAAATGCTTGCTGGACTTCAAAAAGCCCCGTTTCGCTCCGGATCCGATAGTGCTGTGCTCATATTTCAGAGCCTTGAACATGGTAGAAAACAGTGCTTGGTTCTCTCTTAGTATGCCGCGACCTTCCATCCCGTCATCACTGTCCCTTAGTATTCGGAGCAGCTGATAATCATAGTACTTACGGCCATTAATCCAGTAGGCCACTTCCTTGAATACCGGATCCGCATTGCTTATAGCGGAAACATTTTCCCAGGAAACGTAATGAATGGACTGGATCTCATTCCGATTCCAGTTCACGAAGGCATAACCGGAACCATTCAGTAAATAATCCATAACTAAGGCTCGTTTGAACTGCACGGCATCCAGTGTGTCGCCGGTTTCCCGGTTCAGGAGCTGAGTCCGATAGTCATTAATCTCTTCCTTCCCACCGTCTTCTCTCTTTCGGTATAGCCTTACTGGCATTCCGGATACAGCCCCTGTGATGAACTGCAGGCAGGCAGCCACTGCCGGAAGAGTCAATGTTTCTTCCCTGGTAGCGCGCATGTCAATGCCTCCCTGCAGCAGATCCATCAGCCCTTCTAGAGTTTCAGTCGGATTCTCAAGAGACCGTTTTTCTTTTTTTAACCCCAAAAAGTTGAGTAATCCCACATTATTCACCTCCTTAGAATTGTGCCCCCCACGTCATTGGAGTATTGAGCTTCACATCCTGCTCCAATAGATACATGGCGTTGATGGTCGCTGCTACAATATCAATCTTGCCATTGGATTTTTTCTTATTTACATATCGGTTCATGTTCGTGTCATAGACACATTTAGTATTTTCAAAGTTGATTTCCACCATTTTGTTGCTGGCTTCATAATGGAATTTCCCGTCTGCGATGAGCTCTGCCAGCCATTTTGTTGGGGAATGCAGTACACTGGAATGTTGCTTCACTTCTACCGTGTCAATGCCTCCATCTTCCCATTTCTGAGCTGACGATAGGCAGTTGTACCGATCAAAGCCCAGACTCTTGACATTGCATCCGTACTTTGCTTCCAGGTTGAACACATAATCTTCAACCACCTTATAATCAATAGTCCGGTCCCCGCATGGGACAACATAGCCGGCCGCGATATATTCAGCATAGGGGACTCTTTCCGCCCTGGTCTTTTCTTCCACCCGGTCGGCAGGGATGAATACCATGGGAATGCAGTTAACCGTATCCGCTTTGGCATCGTAGGAAATTATGCTGACCGCCGTATTATCGTTAGTCATCGAAAGATCAACACCCACATACACATCACAGCCGTTCATCTTAATGTTGGACACCTTCCCGCGCTGCAGATCATCCAGGGAAATATAAGCTTCTCCGTCATAAGTACCGGAAGCCATGATGTTGCAGTGTTTTGTCAGAAAGTTGGTCTTTGTGGCTTCAATGTTTAGAGCCCTAGCATGTTTTTTCTTTAAGTCATCCCAGATTTCTTGAATTTCAACGCCAGCAGGATTTCCTTGTGCCATCGCCAGTAGATTCGTAATCCATTCTTTAGCAATGTCCGGATCCGGTTCATAGAGTAATGAAAAAATCGTCTGATCCTCCACCTGCCCATCAAGGACACGCTTTGAATAAGCGACTTCTGATTCAAACGGGTTATTCACTTTTGGATATTTCGTAGAAATGATGCAGCCTAATTTGTTTTTGATGTTCAGTTGCCCGGATGTCATGGCTTCAATGGCGCTGTTGTTCGGCAGTGCTCCAACTTCATCTGCCAAGAAAACATTAGGCAGACGTCCATCGAACCGGTTGGCTGTATAAGCCAGTGGCGTATAGGTAGTCTGGGTCAGTGTACACTTGATGCAGTCACGCAACAGTTTAAACCTTTTCAGCCCGTGCATGTCATAGTAGACAAGAGGAGAAACAGACAGCGTGTTCTGGATGGCTTCCTTCACTTCTTTGGACAACGCCCGGTCCGGTGCTACACTAAAGAATTGCGAAAAAGGCGGTTCCGTCAGGAAGAGAATGATGAATATAGTAGCCACGGTGTAGGTTTTAAAGTTCTTCCTGCAGATTTCCAGGACAGCCCTCTCATAGCGCCGTTTTTCCGGATCCGTGCGATAGACTTCAGCCAGCACGGCCACATAGAACAGCCATTGATAACTGACAGTGCAATCATACAGGGATTTCCCGAACTGCAGGCCCCGCGGCATGATTAAAAGCTTCAGTAGCTCGTCAATCTGTTTGCATTTATGCTCATTGATGCAGAAGTCTGGATTCTTGCCATCCGCCACCTGCAGGAAATCCCGGCACTGTTTAACCACATAGGCCGGGGACTGATATATATCCTTTATTTCCGGAATCAAGGCCATGCTGGTGAAGTCTCCGGAAACAATCGCTTTAGCATAACAATAGGCAGGATGCTTTTGAATGTAATCACTGGGCATGAAGCATCAGCATTTTAGTGCATTCAGCAGAGGATCCTGCATGGCCTTGTTCTTTGGATCCGCTTCCTTTTTCACCCTGGCATCTTCCAGCATCTTGCTCAAAGCCTGGGCGGTCTTGTTTGCACTGTCTGTGACGCGGTTATAGGAGTTAATGCCCGGATGGGTATAGATGTTCGCCCGCCCCTTGACATATTCCTTTGTGACCAAGACGCCATCCTGTTCCAAGCTCTTCTGTAGCTCTTCCGCTAGTGCCACCTGCGTGGTATATCTCTTCCCCTTGGTTCGGCAATTCATCGGCGCAATCGCTAGTGCCACCTGCGTGGTATATCTCCGGAAGGTGGTCATGAAAAGATAGTCATCAGTCAGCCCGTAGGCCTCCGCTGTCTCCAACATTTCTTTCGCCATTCTATTGAGTTTTGTCTGAGTGATTTTATAGTTTGGCATTGTCACCACTTCCAAAAAATACGTGAGATATCAAAAACGGTGTAAATTTAAGGAGGGCAGTAAGGTCTAGGGGTTGGCCCCCTCCCTTCGGTTTGGAAGCCGGGGGGATACTTTCGCCAACTCCCGGAGACAGTCCGCCGGTATAATACTATGCTCTGCCTCATCATGATGTTGTATACACAAAGTTATCAAATTATTTGTGTTAAGTCTCTGACTAAAGTCTGTACCCAGTGGTGTGATGTGATGGACTTGCAGTTCAGCATTATTAATCCTGTGTTCATCTTCAAGACAGATTCGACAAAGATAATGGTCACGCTCAAGAACTTCGATTCTTTTGTGTTGCCATGCTGCTGAACTTCTGAATCTCTCGTTCTGTCCTCTTTCCTTTCGATACCACTTGTGTTTGGGCTTCTTTGGACAGACGTACCCCCTGGGGTGCATCCGGCCACAGTAGGGGCATGAAATAAGCATAGGGGTTTCCCCTCCAATCATACGAGCAATAAAAAAGCCATACCCATCGGCACGGCCTTGGCTGTATTCAGTTTTTGACGGTATTAGTATAGCACACCTTTCCTGCTTTTTCTGTACACAAATCGTACATGAATCAGTCACGTTTCTGCTCAAAACGGATACGAAACTATTTATCGTATTTTTCTTTTAGCTTGATTATTTTTCCCTGTCTTTTGGGTTTCAGCATCTCAAAAGGCAATCCCAATAAAATTTCTACTTCTTGATATGTCATAGGAATTCCATTCTTAGCTAATTCATCCATAAATTCATTTGAAGTAAAGACATTGTGATCAAGTAATAATGCAACAGCATCTCTTAATACAGACGGTTGCGCAGTCATTAGCATATCATCCAAAGGTTCATTGACTCTCCAGTTTTTTTTCTGCATAACTCTCATCATATATTGGTACTGGAAAAAAGATATCAAATCTAAATCCCTACTACGATAAAGCATCGCCGCAATGGACACCTTCCATTTTCTTTTTAAATTACAATAATAGTCAAAAGAAGTAGGATTTTTTGAAACATCTTCTGTAAAAGTGTTTTGGGGCATCAAAAAAGCAGCAGCAAATTCATTGGCTTCTTTTTCTTTTTCCTTAAATTCTTCACGAGTAAACATTTCAGTATCGTCATTCCAACCATGTAGAATAATGTGCCCTAACTCATGTGCTACATCGAAATGAATACGGACAGCAGAATCTTTATTTTTAGATAGAGCAATTAAAAAAACAGAACAATCATCCATCTTCACGTATTGGCTGAATGCATCAATATCATTCGTAGACGTAGGGAACATAGTTACAATAATGCCATTAGATTCCAGTACACGTATTATATTAGAAATCGGTTCATCCCCCAATCCCCAATACTCTCTTAATATATGAGCGGCTTCCGCCGGAGAGGAATATTCCTTTGCCGCTGGCAACCTCAGATCTCGAAAGGTTATATATTCTTTTAATACTGAAAAAATACGAGCTAAATGTTCCATTTTAACAACTTGTTCTTTTCTATATTTTTTGCTCGTTTTCATCAGAGAGCGAAAATAAGTGGCTCCAGATTTTACATTTAAATCTTCTGACTGCATAAAATATTCATATGGAAATTTCAATTCTTTAGCTAATGCAATAATCTTTTCCATTGATGGATAATTCTTGTTATTTTCATATAGTGATATAGCTTGCTTACTAATATTAACTTTTTTAGCCAACTCTTCTACAGTCCATCCACGGTACAAGCGCGCATTTTTTAACCTTGCACCATTAAATTCTAACATCACAAATTACCCCCATTTCAATTGGTTGTACCTACTCTTTTACTAGAATTATCTTCTGTTTTATTGATAGCACTAGTATTCTGATTTGCAGTCCCTTGATTTCCACTGTCATACTTATCTTTAATACGCTCAAATGATTTTTTATTAAGCATAACATTAGAATTATCTACAACTGAGGCATCTGTCACTTCTGAAATTTCATTGGAAATAACAGGCTTAACTGCTTCCAACCAATTATTTTCTTCTATAATATTCATCCGCTTATCTAAGAGATAGGCTTTTAAAAATTGAATAGCATTGCTTTGATAATCAAAAACTACTAATACATGCCGCAGATTATTTCTTCTCTCTTTCCAATTAATACAAAGTTCATTTAGAGCTTCTCGTAATTTATCAGAAATTTGAATATTATTATTATTTCCCTTCTCGTCAAATAAACTCGGCTGTCTAGATTCCAAATTCTTATTCAGCTCTAATAATTCAGAAATATATTGAGGATTTTTTTGTCCATGAGACTCCGTAAGCGTCTTATATCTGGATTTTCTCATAAAAGATATAACTATATTATTAATTTCATCATATACCAATATAAATGACCAACTTCCCCTTTGGGAAATTACATAGGGAATATTCTCTCTTTTGAAAAAAGAAATTAAATTGCGAAAAGCCAAGTCCCATTTTGTAAACGGACCACTATTATTTGTCTGTAAATCCATCGAAGCTCTAATAGCTTGATAGTCTTCGCCCATAGCTTGAAAAAGAGCTTCATAGATATTTTGCTTCCAATGATCTAATATGCTATTTAACAGTTCCGTATTCGCCATATATAATCCTCCTTGACAAAAATAAAAATACGCTGATATTTGGTACGATTATACACTTTTTATTTTATTTTTGTCAAGTAATGTTGTTTTTATTTTTATTTTTGTCTATTGTCCTTATGGAACGTAAATGACGTCTGTACATATACTTTTTGAGGTCCAAATATCATCCCCGTTAATGTTTTCAGTATCCTTTCGCTTCTTTTTTTACAATATCCAACACTCGCACTAACACTGTGAGCCGTATAATCCCAAGAACCACTTTCTATATACCGCGTCTTGATTATGCACCAGTCTGTTTCTGACATAGATTTCAAAGCTTCAAGGGAATTCTGCAGGCGCTTTACGAGAGGCTCAATCTGCTGTAGCTCTGCCTGGTACTTTGCGATCTTTTCCTGCAGTTCTTCTCGCCGCATGTAGATTCGCTCTTGTTGACTTACTTTTTCTCCACCACTGCAGCCGCCCGTCGGGGAAAGTAAAGGGGATGTCAATGCCGGTTCCTGGTTCAGCAGTATCTCGCAGTCTTCAATATCTTTCCGGACATTGATCACATATTGAGAAAACTCACGATATCTGCGCAGATATTCTTTAACAGCCTCAACGTAATCATTATGTTGCATCAACTTCCCCCCCTTGTATCATTGCTTTCTTTCGCTTATGGAGATTTCAACGCGTGGCCCCTTGCCATCATCCCATTCCTTATCGACAAATATCGGGGCTATCTGGCAATCATCATAGTAAGCAGTCCCATTCAGCGCATCCATGATTACCTTTGCCACATTGTCCACATCAGGCTTCTTGAGGCACGGCATAATCCCCGCCTTCATCAACTCTTTATCCTTCTTACGGGCCGACTTTGGCACCTTGAAATAACATCGGATATAAAGCCTGACTCTTACGCCTTTTTCAAAATAGACCCCTCGGCACTGTTTACGGAACTCTTCACGGATCAGCTTTTCATACGCTTTTGTCTTACTGTCTGTATAGGTATGACCGTTCCGCATGAATCTGGGGCGTCCCTTTCCCCGCGGCTCTCCTTCTACCATGAAATCCATCTTACTACCTCATTTATCCCTATTCACGATGAAAATACACAAGAACAGGGTTGAAACCATTCCGCCAAGCATGGCTCCCAGAAAAAATGCAAGTGCTTCATTCATCATCTTTTCCTCCTCAAGATTTCATGAAAACAAGGAAAATACTTTTCCCGCGGCGATGACCAAATAACGGCTGCATAGGTAATACCTGCAGCACGTCTTTCGTGCTAATCTGGTCGCTGCCCCATTTCATAATCAGAACCCCATCTTTTTTAAGAACACGCAGGCATTCTTTAAATCCTTTTCGGATCATATCTTTCCAGTCTCCTTCAATAGTTCCGTATTTCAAGGCCAACCAACTGGTCTTTCCTGCATGAATCAGATGTGGAGGGTCAAACACTACCATGTTGAACCAGTTGTCCGCATACGGGATATCAGTGAAATCTCCGATAACATCAGGGTTAACAACAAACTGCCGTCCATCACATAGCATTGTGCTGACTTTCCGTCTATCCATGAATACGACATCCGGATTATTTTTATCGAACCAAAACATTCTGGCACCACAGCATGCATCTAATATTCGCTTCAATTGCACTTTCTCCTATCTGTAAATCCTACCTGTTCTGATATTCTTCAGCACAATTCGTTCAGCAACCTCAAATCCCGCCTCTTGGAAGATCGCTTTTGCTCTGTGGAGCGCCCTCTCCATTTTGGCCGCATCCTCTTCGTTCCTCTTTTTCTCCTCGTTCCGGATACGCCTGTAGGCACTACCATACGTCGGATCCGGATAGCCTTCCTCGTTCTTCAGCACCATCACACTACCCCGACCAGTCTCTGATTCTTTCCGTCTACCAGAAGTCCATAAGGCTTGATCATCTCGAAAATGCGGCTTCCCAGGGCTTCATCCACCAAAGTAATGTCGTTCACGCTGTATTCACTGCTGAACAGTGTGGTCAGGTGGTTCAGATATCGGGCATTAATGAGGTCGAAGACCACTTTCAATTCTTCCCGGTCAATATCTACCAGGTGTCCGTCTTTCAAATTGCCAGAGAATTTAAACAGGTCGTCAATGTATAGGTTCTGACAGGTCTTCCACTTATGCACGAAATCGTCGTAGTTCTGGTTGTAGCTTCGAGAAGCTTTCACCAGTTTGGGGATTTCCGCCCGGTAGGAAAAGTAGAAATGCGGTTCATGAAATTGTTTCGTAAGTGCTTGGCATATGGCTATGCAGATGTGGGTCTTGCCCATACCGGAGTGTCCAAAGAGACCAAATCCGGAGCCGCCAGTCGTATGCTCTCTGAGATACCGTTCGGCTAAGGCTTTCATTCTACCAGCAACAGGGCTTCTGCTTCCGTCGAAGTTACCCAAGGTATACCGGGCATAATCCTGTGGAGAGATTCCGGATTGTTTCAGTCTCCGAATAACCTGCCGCCGCGCAAAGCAGTCCGGGCAGTGAGCCATGGCCACCATGCCGTTTGTATCTGTAACAGGCACCCAGCCAGTATTGTCACAACGGCTGCAATGGATTCCATCCGGAGACGGCTTGGCGGGTTTCGGGGTATATGTCCGTGCGGTCTGTTTATCCTGCAAGTTTTTAACGATTTCCATAATGCTTGCTTTCGTTGCTTCCATGTAATCACCTCCAGTCAAAAGGGGATGTTCTTAATCTCTTCCGACGGATTTCCGTTTCTCTTGACGTATCGCCCATCATCATTTTCTTCTTCTGGTTCGTCATATCCATCCTGCCGCCATCGTCGCAGGATTCCCTCAACGTAGCCAAACGATCTCTTTTTTCTCAGAACAGCTCGGTCTATTGCTTTCAGGCAAAGATCTAATCCGTACGAATCTAAGAGGGCAAGAAGCTTCTCATGTTCCATGCCCCCTGTGACAGGCTTGATGTTTTTCTGATAAACCTCCATTAATTTTTTTGATTCGAGCATTCGAGAGTTTTTTTCTTTGCTCATTTCTTCTTGAGTTACTTCTCTCTTCTCTCTCTTCTCTAACCTAACCTTACCTAACCTAACCTTACCTGGGTTTCCATTTGGTATACCAGCGGTTGTCAATTGGTTTCCATTTGGTATACCAGCGGTTGTCAATAACTTATATTCTCCGGAAGAATCAAGCTCTATGAGGTTCCTCTCATCACATGTTGTTGGCTTGTATCTGTCTTTTCTTATCACGTTATGAACACGCCAGTGTTTGATAGCAACAACGCCGCTTTCAAATAGCAATAAATACTGTTTGGCGATAAGGAGTTTAATATCGTCAGGGGATGCTCCAACGGTCCGCATAATAGTCTTGATATTTTTCAAAAAACCGTCATCATCTGCCCTAAGAAGCAGATGGAAATATAGGCTTTGGGCACTAATGGGCATATCCAAGAACATATCTGTATCAATAACCGTTTTGCTCATCATCCGTCTATCGGCCATGCTCTCCCTCCTTTCTTTAGAAAGGGTTTACCGGCGGCTGGATGTACCGCCGGTTCACCGCTTCAAAATCCATTAGGCGATAGACTTCGTATCCCCACCTTGCTGATCTCCTTCATCATTTTCAAACAAGTCCATCTGGGCTCGTTTCCCGTCTATATACAGTTGTGCCGCTGCTTCCACTTCCCAGAGGACTTTCACTGCGTCGTCTGTGAAGAAAGAGGCTGTATTACTGGCTTCTTTTTCGTCACTGGGTGCTTTTTTCTTTGGCGTGTTCAGCGCAATCATCGTTTTGCTCCCCGGAAGGGCAAGCTTGACATTAATGACAGCACTCATCACGCTGTTTGCATCGTAAGAGAAAGAAATACCATAAGGAGTAATCCTATCCGCCATCTTCTCGTTTAATTCCAAAATGGAAAGAACCGGATGGGTCAAATGTAAAAACGCGGCATACAGTTTTGGATCCGCCATCTCATCACTGGTAACGGAGTGTATCATCGTGGCTCCATCTTTCGTCACAGTGTATAAAATATAGATTTTCCCGCCCTTGCCATTCTTGTCTGTACCCACTAATTTAATTTTGTTGATGACTCGCTTTGACGGTTTGTTTTCCATGTCCTTATCCTCCTTTATTTATTAAAAAGTTCTTCATCGGACAGTTCGCTATCGGGTTTGATTTCCCCCGTTTCCGGATCTACATTATCCGGGATATCTTCTACTGGAGAAGACTCCACATTGATCGTCACTGTTTCATCTGGTTCATCGGCCATATGCTCCGTAATCGTAGACTTGATAGTCTCATCTGAAGACAGGGCTCTTACAAAATCTGTCTTGATAGGTGCGTACTTCAGGCATTTTTTGATGACCGTTTTCTTGGCCATTTCATCAAAGTATTTTGCCCAAGGAGAATAGGAAGAGTCGTATGACTGACTCGTTTTCTTGGCATGATTGATAATATCCTCTTTGGACATGACCTCGAAACCGTATCCGCCATTGACCATATGAAAAACGGCATAGTACATAACGATTTCCCCGCGATCATGCGCTGCCGGGATGTGTTTGAGCTTTGGCTCAAGCCCAAATTCATATTCAAATGCATCATTCTCATAGACTTCATGTGCCTGGATATCCTTGATTTCTCCAGAACGGTACGCCAGATCAATCAAGCCCTTATATCCCAGTTGAAATTGACACTCTTGAATTCCTTTGTTTTTATAAGGAATTAGATAGGCCTGCCCTATTGGGGTATTCGGCTCCAGCCCCAGCTGAGCAGCCTGCATCATCGCGCCCAAAAAAGACTGCGGCGTGCACTGTTGCAGCTTCGGCGTGCTGGAGAGCGCCGTGAAAACCATCCTCGTGAATCGCTCTGGCGTAATGACAGAAGGCAATGCTTTCTTGATTTCCGGTTCCATGGTCTTGATCAGGCCTTTCAGAGACGTGTCTTTCTGCTGAATTTCCTGCATCTGATTGGTCCTTTTTGTGAGTCCACCTTTTGTATTCATGACTATTCAGCCTCCTTGATTTCTTTGATAGTAAACCGCCGGCTTGCTTTGCCGATTGAAATAAAATCTCTATCCCGCAACACTTGATACATGTCTGGCGCCGACTTCTTGATTTTCGAGAGTGAGCAAGTTTCTCGCGGACTGGTGGCTTTCCATGTCACTTGGAAAGAACCGATCCGTCCAACCTCCGCATTTCCCAGCATTTCTTTCAGCCGGTTCTGGTTTAAATCAATTTGCTCATCCAGTTTTTTCTTGATTTCCGTATCCTCATGGATTCGGGCAATCAATTCATCGGCTTCTTCCGGCAACATGATTTCTGTATCCGGCACCCCTGCATACCGGGCCGCCAGCGCATGGGAGCAGGAAGGGGATCCATCTACCGGCGGGGCCGTTTTTGTCTGTACCAGATTCCAGAACTCTTTTTCCGCCTTGATCAGCGTCTGGATGTCTTCTTCATTTCGCTCAATCCGCTTCCATTTACTGTCATTCCCTCCGAGCAGAACCGCAATGTACCAGTAGTCCGCCCCAGTTACTGCCATGTAGTGTAAGCATTGGCAATAATACGCATCCGGAATTTCATCATCTTTCCATTTGCGATACTGCTTAACGCCAGCGGTCTTGATTTCCAGTCCGGCGTTTTCACCGACTACTGTGCGGTCTACATTGGCCAACATGAACGGATATTCCCTGTTTTGCAATGTTCCCAGTCTCTGAACCTTCTTGCCAGTTTCTTCCTGGAACCAGTTAGCAATAGCCGGTTCATTCTTTGTTCCCCAGTAGACGCTCATATTCCCTGTAAGATCTTTCGGTTCTGCCTGCCCAGTCTTTTCCATCCAGAGTTCATATGGAGACTTGTAAGGATTGAGCCCCATGATGACGGAAGCGTCACTGCCACCTATGCCTTTGTCTCTGGCTTTTAGCCATGCATCATGATCTACTGCATCTTTAACTGATAAAATCAAGTCACAATTTGTATATGCCATTTTCTTTCTCTCCTGTTTCTGGTACAATGGAGGCGGAAAGAGTACCGACCTTTTCCGCCTGCCGATTGATATTTGCACTATCAATCGGCTTTTTACATTTCATCATCAGATATTTCCACCGGTTCTCCATTCTTTAACATGTAGAGCGTGTCCGCTTTAATATTCTTACCATCCACATAAAAGCATTTCACAGATTTCCGTTTATATCCGACTTCTACTTTTCCCCACTCTGACAAAACCAACCAGCACCCTACCGCACCCTTAGCGCGTCCTTCAATCCCGACGGAAATCGCTATACTGTCATCCCCTTCCACTATTGCTGTTGAACTGTTCCCGGATGTGGCTGCCGTTGACTCGTCCCCGGATGTGGCTGCTGTTGAACTGTTCCCGGATGTGGCTGCCGTTGATCTGTACCCGGATGTGGCTGCCGTTGATCTGTACCCGGATGTGGCTGCTGTTGAACTGTACCCGGATGTGGCTGCCGTTGACTCGTCCCCGGATGTGGCTGCTGTTGAACTGTTCCCGGATGTGGC
>JABLTO010118388.1_pt1 | contig 26676 bp, 20 predicted proteins | sample 7160091 | NCBI WGS metagenome assembly JABLTO01 (sample SAMN14651225, study PRJNA627086) | human gut metagenome | isolation source: feces | host: Homo sapiens
ATTTGTTCAAAATCATACTCTTGTGTTTTGCATTCATTTATATAATTCCTAATAATTGTGATTTCAACCAATTTTTCCGGGCGTCATTTTGAGTCGGATGGGGAGGAATTTTTAAATCGTATCCAGCATGTGCTCTCAAAATACAGCGTCCGTCCGGAGTATATAGAAATTGAGGTGACGGAGGGCGTACTTGTAAAAAATGTAGCAGTCCTTGAAAAGTGTATGAACCGGCTGCACGAGATTGGATTCCGTGTGGCAATTGATGATTTCGGAACAGGATATTCTTCACTTTCCGTACTTGCAGACATGCCTGCAGACGTCATAAAAATTGACAAAAGTTTTATTAAAGGCATGACGGAACAAAAGAAAAATCTTCTTTACGAAATCGGCCGTATGGTAAAGATTTTACAGAAAGATATTATTATAGAGGGGGTGGAAACGGAGGAACAGGAGCAGTTCCTCAAAGAAGGTGGATTCACCTGCGGACAGGGATATTTATGCAATTGTCCGGTTCCGATTGGCGACTTTGAAAAGATGTATTTGTAAAAAAACAAGAAATGCTGTCGCTATCGCTTGATTTTTGGGTGCATTCATCCTATATTATTTAGTTAGAAGACATTCTGATTCAATGTTTTTTATGTTTGAACTTTAATTAAAAATAGGAGGACTAATTCATGAAACGTTCAATGAAAACCATGGATGGAAACCATGCAGCAGCACACGCTTCTTATGCGTTTACTGATGTTGCAGCAATCTATCCTATTACTCCTTCATCTGTTATGGCTGAGGCTACAGATGAGTGGGCAACCGCTGGTCGTAAGAACATTTTCGGACAGACCGTTCAGGTTACAGAAATGCAGTCTGAGGCTGGTGCAGCCGGTACTGTACACGGATCTCTTGCAGCTGGTGCATTAACAACTACTTACACAGCATCCCAGGGTCTGTTACTTATGATCCCGAACCTGTACAAAGTAGCTGGTGAGAGACTTCCGGGCGTATTCAACGTATCCGCTCGTTGTGTTGCTACACATGCACTGAACATCTTCGGTGATCACTCTGATGTATATGCTTGCCGTCAGACAGGTGTTGCAATGCTTTGTGAGTCATCCGTACAGGAAGTTATGGACTTAACTCCGGTTGCTCATTGCGCAGCAATCAAGGGAAGAATTCCATTCATCAACTTCTTCGATGGATTCCGTACATCTCACGAAATTCAGAAGATCGAGACATGGGATTATGAAGATCTGAAAGATATGGTAGATATGGATGCAGTTGATGCTTTCCGTAAGAATGCATTAAATCCAAATCATCCGGTAGAAATGGGATCTGCACAGAACCCTGACATCTTCTTCCAGTCAAGAGAAGCTTGCAACTCTACATACGACGAGCTGCCTGCAATCGTACAGGAATATATGGACAAGGTAAATGCCAAGATCGGCACAGACTACAAGCTGTTCAACTACTACGGAGCTGCTGATGCTGACCGTGTCATCATTGCTATGGGTTCTGTATGTGAGACCATCGATGAGACCATCGATTACTTAATGGCAAAGGGCGAGAAGGTCGGTGTTGTTAAGGTTCGTCTTTACAGACCATTCGTAAAGGAAGCTTTAATCGAGGCTATTCCGGATACTGTTAAGAGAATTGCAGTATTAGACAGAACAAAAGAGCCAGGTTCTCTTGGTGAGCCATTATACTTAGATGTAGTTGCTGCATTAAAGGGATCTAAGTTCGATCAGGTTACAATTACAAGCGGACGTTACGGATTAGGATCTAAGGATACTACTCCTGGACAGATCATCGCTGTATACAACAACACAGAGAAGCCAAGATTTACAATCGGTATTACTGATGATGTTACAAATCTTTCTCTTGAAGTTAAGGAGAATCCTGTTACTACACCAGAAGGAACAACAAACTGTAAGTTCTGGGGTCTTGGTGCAGATGGTACAGTAGGTGCCAACAAGAACTCCATCAAGATCATTGGTGACAACACAGATATGTACGCTCAGGCATACTTTGATTATGACTCCAAGAAGTCCGGTGGTGTTACAATTTCCCACTTACGTTTTGGACATTCTCCAATCCGTTCCACATACCTGATCTCTCAGGCAAACTTCGTAGCATGTCACTGTACAGCATACATCTACAAGTACAACATGGTTCAGGATCTGGTACCGGGCGGTACATTCCTGTTCAATACACAGTGGACAGTTGATGAACTGGATGAGAAGTTACCGGGTCAGGTAAAGAGATACATCGCAGAGAACAACATCAACTTCTACATCATCGACGGTGTAAAGATCGGTAAAGAGATCGGTCTTGGAAACCGTATCAACACTGTACTTCAGTCAGCATTTTTCTCTCTGACAAAGCTGATTCCGGAAGAGGAAGTTATCAAGCTTATGAAGGACGCAGCTACAAGATCTTATGCTAAGAAGGGTGACGATGTCGTTAAGATGAACCACGACGCAATCGATGCCGGTGCTACAGCATACGTTAAGGTAGATGTTCCAGAGAGCTGGAAGAACTGCACAGATGATGATTACTCTGTAGAAGTTAAGGGAGACAACAAGGAAGTTGTTGACTTCGTTAAGGATATTCAGCAGAAAGTCAACGGACAGCAGGGTAACACAATTCCTGTATCTGTTGTTAAGAAATACGAGACAGGCTGGACTCCATCCGGTACAGCAGCATACGAGAAGCGTGGTGTTGCAACAGACGTTCCTGTATGGGATGCTACCAAGTGTATCGAGTGTAACCAGTGTTCTTATGTATGTCCTCATGCAGCAATCCGTCCAGTCGCTATGACAGAGGCTGAGGCAGCTAAGGCTCCGGAAGGAATGCAGATGAAGGATCTCAACCAGATGCCAGGTTACAAGTTCGCAATCGTTGTTTCCGCATTCGACTGTACAGGATGTGGTTCTTGTGTAAACGTATGTCCTGATAAGGTACAGGCTATCACAATGACCGGATTCGAGGCACATGAGGATGAGCAGAAGTACTTCGATTACGCAGTATCTCTTGAGGATAAGGAAGATGTTATCGAGAAATTCAAACTTAACTCTGTTAAGGGATCTCAGTTCCGTCAGCCATTACTTGAGTTCTCCGGAGCTTGTGGTGGATGTGGGGAGACACCTTACGCTAAGTTAATTACCCAGTTATTCGGTGACAGAATGTACATTGCAAATGCAACTGGATGTTCTTCTATCTGGGCAAACTCTTCACCTTCTACACCTTATACAACAAACAAGAAGGGTCATGGTCCTGCATGGTCTAACTCACTGTTCGAAGATGCAGCAGAGTTTGGTTATGGTATGTTACTTGCTCAGAGAGCAATCCGTGACAGATTAAAGAACGAGCTGGATGAGATCGCAGCTAACACAGATAAGGCTGATGTTAAGGATGCCATCAAGGAGTGGAATGATACATTCGCTTCCGGTATCGAGAACGGACCAGCTACAGAGAAGTTAGTAGCAGCATTAGAGGCTTGCGGATGCGATGCTTCCAAGAATGTATTAAAAGAGAAAGATTTCCTCGCTAAGAAGTCCCAGTGGATCTTCGGTGGTGATGGATGGGCATACGACATCGGATTCGGTGGTGTTGACCATGTATTAGCATCCGGTAAGGATATCAACGTAATGGTATTCGATACTGAGGTTTACTCTAACACAGGTGGACAGTCTTCTAAGGCTACCCCTACTGGAGCAATCGCACAGTTTGCTGCAGGTGGAAAAGAGACAAAGAAGAAAGATCTTGCCGGTATCGCAATGAGCTATGGTTATGTATATGTAGCACACATCTCTATGGGTGCTGATATGAATCAGTGTGTTAAGGCTCTTGCAGAGGCAGAGGCTTATCCGGGACCATCACTGATCATTGCTTACGCTCCATGTATCAACCATGGTATCAAGAAGGGTATGAGCAAGGCTCAGACCGAGGAGAAGTTAGCAGTTGAGTCCGGATACTGGTTCAACTTCCGTTACAACCCAACACTTGCTGTAGAAGGCAAAGATGCATTCTCATTAGACAGCAAGGAGCCTACAGGCGATTATCAGGCATTCTTAAAGGGTGAGAACCGTTATGCATCTCTTGCGAAGTTCAACCCGGAGAGAGCTGCTGAGTTATTTGCAAAGGCTGAGAAGAACTCTAAGGATGAGTATGATCACTTAAAGAAGTTAGTAACTCTTTACGCTGGTAAATAATTGATCCGGAAACAGAGGAATACAGATAAACCGCAGGGACGAATGTCCCTGCGGTTTTTAATTTCAGGCATAAAAAAATCTATGCCGTACATACTATCTCCAGAAACCATTTCTGCAAAAATGCATATGGTAAAAGGGGAGGAAGAGGCATGTTGGAAAATAGTTATCCGATCCGCACGGATCTGGCACTCGAATCACAGGAGCGGCTGCAGGAAGACCAGGCAGATATGCGCGGCATCCGTGTTCTGGAAGAACGGCGGGAAAATGGAGTGATTGTCAGTACCGTGATGATCGAGACTGAGAATGCATCCGTTGCGATGGGAAGGCCAAAGGGGACGTACATTACGATCGAGGCGCCGGAGATGATCGAGGAAGATGCCGGATACCACAGGGATATTTCTTTGGAGCTGGCAAAGATCATGCGGAATCTTCTGCCGGGAAAAGAGATTGAAAAAAATTTAAAAAAGGGGCTGGAAGTCGCGGCATTGGTTGTCGGACTGGGCAACAGGGAAGTGACGCCCGATGCGCTGGGACCGAGAGTAGTGGATAATTTATTTATCACCCGCCACATCCTGAATGAATTCGGAAAGTACGCATTCCAGAGAGAAGATGTGGGAAAAGTCAGCGGAATCGTGCCGGGGGTTATGGCGCAGACCGGTATGGAATGTGTGGAGATCTTAAAGGGTGTGGTAAAAGAGACGAAACCGGATTTTCTGATCACGGTCGATGCGCTGGCGGCAAGAAGCATCCGGCGGCTGGGACGGACGATCCAGCTGACGGATACGGGAATCACGCCGGGAAGCGGAATCGGCAATCATCGCAATGCCATCAACCGCAAAAGTGTGGGCGTTCCCGTGATTTCTCTCGGTGTGCCGACGGTCGTGGATGCGGCAACGATTGTCTCGGATGCTATGACGGAATTTATTTCCGCATTATCGCTTTCGGATCTGCAGAAGCTGGATGAGAGGGAGCGGCAGGAACTGGCAAGGGAACTGCTCTCGCCACAGCTGAATGGTCTTTTTGTCACACCGAAAAACATTGATGACTCGATCAAAAATTTAAGTTTTCTGATTTCTGAGGGACTCAATATTGCGCTTCTGGGAGATAAAGAGGAATAGGGACAAAAGAAAAGGCATATAATTCTCTCAAGGTGGTGATAGGGTGAGGAGACGATTGCTTCTTTTTCTGGTGACGATAGATTTTGTGCTGGTCTGTGCTTTTGCGTATTGCTGGGGTGGCGGACTGGTGCAGTTTCTGGGGCAGAATCTGTCCCTGAAATTTTATAACGGAGTGCTTAATCTCTATGTGCCGGGGGTATTGGGGGCGCAGGAGGAAGGAATTCCGAATATATACCGGGATGTGACGGCTTCCATGTATCCGGCAATTGCACAAAACGAGCAGCGGCTGTGGTATGAATCACAGGAGGAAAACCTGGCGTATTATGAGAATCAGGCAGCAGAGGAAAACGAACAGGCAAAGCAGATCATTGCTGAAAATGAAAAGGCGGTAGCGGAAAAACCTGTGCAGCAGGAAAGCCAGAATGTGGACGAGACCCCGATACAAAAAGAGTCTAAAAAGCCGGAGAAAAAAACAGAAACCTCCGGGAAAAAAGTTTCTGTCAACCGCAAAAAACTGCAGGATTTTGATTATCTGAGACAGACCTTTTATCAGGTTGATAATACAACGACCATCGGGAAAAATCAGTTGGACGTGGATAAGCTGATGAAACCGGATCTAAAGATTGACCAGTCGGTGGACGGTCCGCAGATTTTAATTTATCATACCCATTCCCAGGAACGGTATGCCGATTCCAAAGATGAAAAAACGGGTGTTGTCGGAGTGGGAGATTATCTGACGGAATTGTTGGAAGAGGAAGGATTTCAAGTCATGCATCATAAAGGAGAATATGATGTGGGCGACCGGGATCATGCATATTCCAAGGCAGCCCCGTCGATTCAGAAAATCATAAATGATAATCCATCGATTCAGGTAGTGATCGATTTACATAGAGACGGCGTGGGAGAAAACACGCGTCTGGTGACAACGCAAAACGGAAAAAAGATGGCAAAGATCATGTTTTTTAACGGACTGAGCAGAACAACGGCTTCCGGGGATATTCCGTATTTAAAAAATCCGTATATTTCCGATAATCTGGCGTTTTCGTTTCAGATGCAGCTTGCCGCTGCGGAATATTATCCGGATTTTACAAGGCGAATTTATCTAAAAGGGTACCGCTTTAATATGCATTTTTGTCCGAAGAGCATGCTGGTGGAAGTGGGCGCACAGACGAATACGTTTGAGGAAGCAAAAAATGCGATGGAACCACTTGCAGATCTGTTTGCAAAAGTGTTGAAATAACGGCTGTAAATGTTACAATGTACTTATATGAGGAGGGCATTTTTATGGTTGATTATACAGAAGGCTCAGGCAGACAGTATCACACAGGCGTGGGACCGCAGGACATAGGTAAGTATGTGATCCTGCCGGGAGATCCCAAACGATGTGCAAAGATTGCGGAATTTTTAACGGATGCAAAGCAGGTGGCAGATAACCGGGAATTTACGACTTACACCGGAACGTTAGATGGCATCAGGGTGAGTGTGACTTCCACCGGAATCGGCGGACCGTCGGCTGCGATTGCCATCGAGGAGCTTTCCAAATGCGGTGCACACACGTTTTTGCGTGTAGGCACCTGCGGCGGAATGCAGGAAAATATACTTGGCGGAGATCTGGTGATTGCAGACGGAGCGATCCGGATGGAGGGGACAAGCCGCGAGTATGCACCGGTCGAATATCCGGCTGTCCCGGATTTTACAGTGACTACTGCACTGGTACAGGCAGCAAAAAAACGCGGGATACGTCATCATGTCGGCGTTGTACAGAGCAAGGATTCCTTTTTCGGACAGCATGAGCCGCAGATTATGCCGGTAAGTTATGAGCTCACGCAGAAATGGCAGGCATGGCTTAGGATGGGATGTCTGGCATCGGAGATGGAATCGGCGGCGCTTTTTATTGCCGGAAGTTTTTTGCATGTGCGTGTGGGCGCCTGCTTTCTTGTCCTTGCCAATCAGGAGCGGGAAAAAAGGGGGCTGCCGAACGTGCAGGTGCATGATACAACGCAGGCAATCGCTACAACTGTGGATGCCATCCGGCTGCTGATACAGGAGGATAAAGATGCAGACAGATTATAAAGAACTGATCCGGAGTGCGTTTCAGGCGAGAAGGCGGGCGTATACACCGTATTCCCGTTTTCAGGTGGGTGCGGCTCTTCTGGCCAAAAACGGGACTGTGTATCAGGGATGCAATATAGAAAATGCTTCCTATCCTGCAACAAACTGTGCCGAGCGTACGGCATTTTACAAGGCGGTCAGTGAGGGTGTGCGGGAATTTCAGGCGATTGCAATCGTTGGTGGAAGTGTTTTGTACCCAAAAACGGCAGAGGAAAACCAATGTACGGATCTTTGCAGTCCGTGTGGAATCTGCAGACAGGTGATGCGGGAATTCTGTCCGGGGGATTTTGAGATTGTACTTGCAAGGTCCCAGGAGGACTATGAAGTACACACGCTGGAGGAACTGCTGCCTCTTAGTTTTGGACCGGAAAATCTTAAGAAACAGGGAGGGGAGTAAATCATGGACAGACGATTGAAACGTGTTTTTGTAATAGTACTCGATTCGATGGGAATGGGAGCGATGGCAGATGCCGCACGCTTCGGAGATGAAGGTGCCGATACATTAGGGCATATTTCACAGACCGTGGAACATTTTTATATTCCAAACCTGGCATCTTTAGGGCTGGCAAACCTGAAATCCTTAAAACAGGTACAGCCGCAGGAACATCCACTTGGATATTATGCGGCACTGAATGAAAAAAGCAACGGAAAAGACACCATGACCGGACACTGGGAGATGATGGGGATTGAAACAAAAAAGCCTTTCATCACCTTTACGGAACATGGATTTCCGCCGGAGCTGATCGCAGAACTGGAAAAAAGATGCGGCAGAAAAATTATAGGAAACCGGGCGGAAAGCGGAACAAAGATTTTAGAGGAACTCGGCGAGCAGGAAATCAGGGAAGGAAAGCTGATCGTGTACACATCGGCAGATTCGGTTCTGCAGATCTGCGGGAACGAGGAGACGATGGGATTAGAGACCCTGTATCATTACTGTGAGATTGCCAGAAAACTGACGATGCGTGATGCGTGGAGGGTGGGACGCGTGATCGCCCGCCCGTATGTGGGAAAGAAAAAAGGCGAGTTTGTCAGAACCAGCAACCGCAGGGATTATGCGTTGAAACCGACCGGGCCAACAGCACTAAATGCGCTTCAGGAAGCCGGATATGACGTGCTGGCAGTCGGAAAGATCCATGATATTTTTGACGGATACGGAATTACAAAAAGTCTGCATTCGACCAGCAGTGTCCATGGGATGGATCAGACCATTGCGCTGGCCCAATCCGATTTCTGCGGTTTGTGCTTTACCAATCTGGTCGATTTTGATGCGCTGTGGGGACACCGGAGAAATCCGATCGGATATGGAGAGGAAATCGAGAGGTTTGACAAAAAGCTCGGAGAACTTATGCCACTGCTTAAAAAAGAGGATCTGCTGATGATCACGGCAGACCATGGAAACGATCCGACGTACAAGGGGACGGATCACACAAGAGAGCAGGTGCCGCTGCTTTTGTATTCACCATCCGATCAGGGAAGCGGGCCGCTCCCGACACAGGATACATTTGCGGTGATCGGGGCGACCATTGCGGATAATTTTGGAGTGCAGATGCCGGCAAATACGATCGGCACATCACTTCTTCCGTTGTTATAGTTTGCAGAAGAGAGGGAAAAGCCGATGATGAATCGATTTATTGCACACAATATGCCAAAAATAGAGCTGCACTGTCATCTGGACGGTTCGGTGAGCCTGCCCCTGATCCAGAAACTGATGCAGCAGGAGAAAAAAGAGCCGCTGGGCCTGGAAGAATTGCGGGAAAAACTGGTGGCACCGATGGACTGCAGTTCACTGGCAGAGTATCTGGAGAAGTTTGAACTGCCGCTTGGTTGTCTGCAGACGAAGGAGGGGCTTTCGGCAGCAGCACAGGATCTGGCACTTTCTGCTGCAAAAGAACAGGTCAAATATCTGGAAGTGCGTTTTGCACCTGCATTTTCCATGGAACAGGGGCTTTCGGTCCGGGAAATCTTAGAGAGCGTCCGGGATGGCCTGAAAAAAGCAGAAGAAAAAGCGGACATCCTGACCGGAATGATTGTCTGCACCATGCGCAATCTGGAAACCGAAAAAAATATTGCCATGTTAAAAGAAGCGCGGGAATTTCTCGGAAACGGTGTTGTTGCCTGTGATCTGGCAGGGGATGAAAAGGCGTACCCGACAGCAGCGTTTGCGGACGTATTTGCCACTGCAAAAAAATATGGCATGCCATATACCATCCATGCAGGAGAATGTGGAAGCAGGGAAGAAATCCGTACGGCCATTGAACTGGGAACATCGCGGATCGGTCACGGAATTGCCATGAGCGGGGACGAGGAATTAAAGAAGGAAGTTGCAGAGAAAAAGATCGGAGTGGAACTGTGTCCGACGAGTAATCTGCAGACAAAGGCGGTCACGGATTTTACAGACTATCCGTTTAGGGAATTTTACGATGCCGGAATTTTGCTTTCCATCAATACGGACAACCGTACCGTCAGCGATACCAGCTGTACGGATGAATATATGCGTCTGGCAGAAGCCGGGATGTTTCAAGAGCCGATGTGTGAGAAAATTTATATGGCTTCGCTGCATTCGGCATTTGCGGACGATGATACCAAACAGGTATTATGGAAAAAGTGGATGTCAATGTTTGATTTATAGACCTGTTTTCGGTATAATGTAACATTGCGTAGGTTCTATCAGTATCTGATGGACCGTACTTATCAAACGATAAATTATAGTAGAAAGAAAAAGAGGAATAAGATGTCAATCGATCAGAGCAAAATTCGTAATTTTTGTATTATTGCCCATATTGATCACGGTAAGTCTACACTTGCGGATCGAATCATAGAAAAAACAGGAACGCTGACCAGCCGTGAGATGCAGGCACAGGTTCTCGATAATATGGATCTGGAGCGTGAGAGGGGAATCACGATCAAATCCCAGGCAGTGCGCATCATTTATCAGGCAAAGGATGGAGAGGAATATATTTTCAACCTGATTGATACACCTGGACATGTGGATTTTAATTATGAAGTATCCCGGAGTCTTGCAGCGTGTGACGGTGCCATCCTTGTCGTGGATGCCGCGCAGGGGGTGGAAGCCCAGACACTTGCCAATGTTTATCTGGCACTGGATCATGATCTGGATGTACTTCCGGTCATCAATAAGATTGATCTGCCGAGTGCACGACCGGAAGAGGTCGCGCAGGAAATCGAGGATGTGATCGGTATCGAGGCGATGGATGCCCCGCGTATTTCTGCAAAGACCGGACTGAATATTGAGGAAGTGCTTGAACAGATCGTGACAAAGATTCCGGCACCTGCCGGAGATCCGAAGGCACCGCTTAAGGCGTTGATCTTTGATGCGCTGTATGATTCCTATAAGGGTGTAATTGTTTTCTGCCGGATCAAGGAAGGTACCGTCAAAGTGGGAACCAAAATCAAAATGATGGCCACAGGAGCCGAGGATCTGGTGACAGAAGTGGGATATTTCGGTGCCGGGCAGTTTATTCCGTGTGACGAGCTTTCCGCAGGCATGGTTGGATATATCGCGGCGAGCATTAAAAATGTGCGCGATACACGTGTCGGAGACACTGTGACAGAGCTCGACCGCCCGTGTGCAGAACCGCTTCCGGGATATAAAAAGGTCAATCCGATGGTGTACTGCGGATTATATCCGGCAGACTCTGCCAAGTATCCGGATCTGCGGGATGCACTTGAAAAACTGCAGGTCAATGATGCATCGTTACAGTATGAACCGGAGACGTCCCTTGCCCTGGGATTTGGATTCCGCTGCGGATTCCTTGGATTACTGCATCTTGAGATTATTCAGGAGCGTTTAGAGCGTGAGTTTAATCTGGATCTTGTGACTACGGCACCCGGTGTTATTTATAAGGTGCACAAGACCAACGGAGAAGTGTTTGACCTGACCAATCCGTCCAATCTGCCGGACCCTTCGGAGATTGAATACATGGAGGAACCGTTTGTATCGGCAGAGATCATGGTAACCAGCGAGTATGTCGGGGCAATTATGAAGCTGTGTCAGGAGCGCCGCGGTATTTATATCAGCATGGATTATATTGAAGCAACCCGTGCCGTGATCAAATATGATATGCCACTGAATGAGATTATTTATGATTTCTTTGATGCATTAAAGTCGCGGTCCCGCGGATATGCCTCTTTTGATTATGAAATGAAAGGATATGTCCGTTCCGACCTTGTCAAACTGGATATTCTTATTAATAAGGAGATGGTGGACGCCTTATCCTTTATTGTATTCAAAGACAGTGCATATGACAGAGGCCGTAAAATGTGTGAGCGTCTGAAAGAAGAGATTCCGAGACATCTGTTTGAAATCCCGATTCAGGCAGCCGTAAACGGAAAAGTTATTGCTCGTGAAACGGTTAAGGCCATGCGCAAGGATGTCCTGGCAAAATGTTACGGCGGTGATATTTCCCGTAAGAAAAAGCTTCTGGAGAAACAGAAGGAAGGAAAGAAGAGAATGCGTCAGGTCGGCAGCGTAGAAGTGCCGCAGGAGGCATTCATGAGTGTATTGAAACTGGATGAAGACTGATTCTATGAATGAAAAGAAACTGGAATTATATATTCATATCCCTTTTTGCGTGAAAAAGTGTGATTACTGTGATTTCCTGTCCTTTCTGGCAGACAGCAATACACAGATCAGATATGTGCATGCCCTGCTGCAGGAAATCCGTTATTACGGAAATCTGCTTGGGGATTATCATGTCCCGACAATTTATATCGGAGGGGGCACGCCGAGCTGGCTGGAGGAAAATCTGATTTACACCGTGCTGCAGCAGGTTGCTTCGAGTTTTCATGTGGAGGCGGATGCGGAGATCAGCATCGAGTGCAATCCGGGAACGGTGACGGCAAAGAAACTGAATGTTTATCAGAGTGCGGGGATCAACCGCCTCTCGATCGGACTGCAGTCAACAAACAATGAGGAGCTGAAAGCACTTGGAAGAATTCACACGTATGATCAGTTTTTAAAAACGTATGAGCTGGCGAGAAATGCAGGGTTTGAAAATATCAATATTGATCTGATGAGCGGTCTGCCTTACCAGACGCTGGACAAATTTTTAGAATCCCTGCAGACGGTGATCCGCCTGAAACCGGAACATATTTCGGCATATTCCCTGATCATAGAAAAGGGGACACCGTTTTATGAACGGTATAAGTTTGACGCAGTGAAGCAGGAAGCGGGGATTCATACAGAGATTCTTCCGGACGAGGATGAGGTATACCGCATTTATAAGGCCACGCAGGATGTATTGAAACAGGCAGGATACCGGCAGTATGAAATCTCTAATTTTGCCCAGCCGGGGTATGCCTGCAGACATAACATCGGCTACTGGACCAGAGAAAATTATCTGGGGCTGGGGCTGGGGGCATCTTCCCTGGTGGAAAATGTCCGGTATACCAACACCCGGCAGCTGTATGCGTATGGAGAATTTTGTGACCACCTGCAGGAGAAGTCTCCGGCAGAGTTTTTAAAAGACGGGGAGCATGCCGTACCGGAGGATCTCTGGATTGGCAGCTGTGTACAGGAACAGGCACAGATTCTGACAAGAAAAGAGCAGATGGAGGAATTTATGTTTCTGGGGCTGCGGATGAATGAGGGAGTAACCAGAGCAGCGTTTGAGCAAAGCTTTGGGGTACCGATTGAGGCCGTGTATCTGGAAACACTTCGCAAGCTGAAAGAACAGGGACTTTTGCAGATGGTTGCTGGCAGGATTGCACTGACCGACAAGGGGATGGATCTGGCCAACTACGTGATGGCGAAGTTTCTTTTATAAAATATAATTATAAAATAAAAATAAAATAGCATCAGGGTGTTGACAAAAAAACACCTTGGTGCTATTTTAATAACAGAACGATATTAGCACTCTAAGTAAATGAGTGCTAACAAACCAAAAACAACCGGTGAAGGTTCAGGAACAGGAGACGGGAAAATGGCAGACGAGAATATGGAATTGGATGAAAGAAAAGTAAAAATTCTGGATGCAGTTATCCGTAATTATCTTGCAACCGGTGAACCTGTGGGATCACGAACCATTTCAAAATATACGGATCTGAATTTAAGTTCTGCAACCATCCGCAATGAGATGGCAGATCTTGAAGAACTTGGTTATATCGTGCAGCCACATACATCAGCAGGAAGAATTCCTTCAGACAAAGGCTATCGGTTTTATGTGGATCATCTGATGCAGGAAAAAGACCGGGAAGTCAAAGAAATGAAGGACTTCGTAATAGAAAAAACCCAGAAGATGGATGAGGTATTAAAAAAGGTTGCAAAGATGCTTGCAAACAACACCAATTATGCGACAATTGTTTCCGCACCGACTTACAGTGGAAACAAAGTAAAGTTTATGCAGCTGTCCAATGTAGATGAGAAACATATACTGGCAGTTATCGTAATGAACAGCAACATGGTAAAGAATCAGATGATCGACGTGGAAGAACCGCTCGACAACGAAACGTTACTGAAACTGAACATTCTGCTGAATACAGCATTGAATGGGCTGTCACTGCAGGAAATCAATCTGGGAACGATTTCCAAACTGAAAGAGCAGGCAGGCGTGCACAGTGAGATTGTTTCCCATGTGCTGGATGCACTGGGACAGACACTGAGTGAAAACGAGGATCTGCAGATCTACACAAGCGGTGCAACCAATATTTTGAAATATCCGGAACTTTCTGATTCAGAGAGTGCGGCAGGTCTTCTTTCCACATTTGAGGAAAAAGATGAGCTGGTAAATCTGGTAACGGAATCCCTTTCTGAGGGGGAGAGCAAAGGAAATGAAATACAGGTTTATATCGGAAATGAAGCTCCGGTACAGACCATGAAAGATTGCAGTGTCGTTACCGCAACTTATGATCTGGGGGAGGGCGTCAAAGGAACGATCGGAATTGTTGGTCCGAAACGGATGGATTACGAGAATGTTGTTGACAACCTCAAAAACTTAAAGTCCCAGTTAGACGGTATTTTTGATAAAGAAAAAGGGCAATCCTAGAAAGGTGGTAAACATGGCAGAGAACAAAAAAGTCATGGAAGAAGAGGCAGTAGATACAAAAGAAACCAAGGCCGAACAGACATGTGAAGAAACAAAGGACACAAAGGAGACGGCGGCAGAGGAAACAAAAGAAACTGCAGCCGAAGAAAAGGATACAAAGAAAGAAGAGAAATCCGAAAAAAAGGGTGCCTTTGGAAAGAAAAAGAAAGATAAAAAAGACGAACAGATCGAAGATTTAAACGACCGTCTGAAACGTCAGATGGCAGAGTTTGATAATTTCCGTAAACGTACGGAAAAAGAAAAAGCGCAGATGTTTGACATGGGAGCAAGAACAATCATTGAAAAGATTCTCCCGGTTATCGACAATTTCGAGCGTGGGCTTGCAGCTGTACCAGAGGAACAAAAGGATGATGCTTTTGTTACCGGTATGGATAAAGTATATAAGCAGATGCTGACAGAATTAGATGCCATCGGGGTGAAACCGATTGAGGCACTGGGAAAGGAATTTGATCCAGATCTCCACAATGCAGTTATGCAGGTGGAAAGCGAAGAGTATGAACCGGGAACAGTTGCCCAGGAATTACAAAAAGGTTACACCTACAAGGACAATGTGGTCCGCCACAGTATGGTCGCTGTAGTCAGCGAATAAAGGTATTTCCTATTTCGCATGGAGTAGTAAATCATAAATTAGCAAAACAATTTTATTTGATCATAATTTTAGCAGGAGGAAAAGAAAATGGGCAAGATCATTGGTATTGACTTAGGAACAACCAACAGCTGTGTAGCTGTTATGGAAGGTGGAAAACCTACCGTTATTGCAAACCAGGAAGGTGCAAGAACAACACCATCCGTTGTAGCATTTACAAAGACAGGAGAGCGTCTCATCGGTGAGCCGGCAAAGCGTCAGGCTGTTACAAACGCTGAGAAGACGATTTCTTCCATTAAGAGACATATGGGTACGGATTATAAAGTAGCCATTGATGACAAACAGTACAGTCCACAGCAGATTTCCGCCATGGTACTTCAGAAATTAAAGGCTGATGCAGAAGGATACCTTGGAGAAAAGGTTACAGAAGCTGTTATTACAGTTCCTGCATATTTCAACGATGCACAGCGTCAGGCAACAAAGGATGCCGGAAAGATTGCAGGTCTGGATGTAAAGCGTATCATCAACGAGCCTACTGCAGCAGCACTTGCATATGGCCTTGATAACGAAAAAGAACAGAAGATCATGGTATATGACCTTGGTGGTGGTACATTTGATGTATCTATCATTGAGATCGGTGACGGTGTCATCGAAGTATTATCTACTAACGGTGATACACATCTTGGTGGTGATGATTTTGATAACAAGATCACACAGTGGATGATCGATGAGTTTAAGAAGGCAGAGGGTGTTGATCTTTCTACCGACAAGATGGCCTTACAGAGATTAAAAGAAGCTGCCGAGAAAGCAAAGAAGGAACTTTCTTCCGCAACTACTACAAATATTAACTTACCATTCATCACAGCTACTGCTGAGGGACCAAAGCACTTTGATATGAACCTCACCAGAGCAAAATTTGATGAATTAACACATGATCTCGTAGAGAGAACTGCTGTACCGGTACAGAACGCTATGAAGGATGCAGGTCTTACAAATGCAGATTTAGGCCAGGTTCTTCTGGTTGGTGGTTCTACACGTATCCCGGCTGTACAGGATAAGGTAAGACAGATGACAGGCAAAGAGCCAAGCAAGTCCTTAAACCCGGATGAGTGTGTAGCAATCGGTGCTTCTATTCAGGGTGGTAAATTAGCAGGTGATGCAGGTGCCGGCGAGATCTTACTTCTCGATGTAACACCACTGTCACTTTCTATCGAGACCATGGGTGGTATTGCAACCCGTCTGATCGAGAGAAATACTACCATTCCTACGAAGAAGAGCCAGATTTTCTCTACCGCAGCAGATAACCAGACCGCTGTAGATATCAACGTTGTACAGGGTGAGCGTCAGTTCGCAAGAGATAACAAATCTCTCGGACAGTTCCGTCTGGATGGTATCCCGCCAGCACGTCGTGGTGTTCCACAGATCGAGGTTACATTCGATATCGATGCAAACGGTATTGTAAATGTATCTGCCAAGGATCTTGGAACAGGCAAAGAGCAGCATATCACAATCACAGCAGGATCTAACATGTCAGATGAAGAAATCGATAAGGCTGTTAAGGAAGCTGCTGAGTTTGAAGCGCAGGATAAGAAGAGAAAAGAAGCAATCGATGCCAGAAATGAAGCTGAGAGCTTTGTATTCCAGACAGAGGATGCATTAAAGCAGGTAGGAGATCAGGTTGATCCTGCAGACAAGTCAGCAGTAGAAGCTGATGTTGCAGCAGTAAAGGCTTTCCTGGATGCACACAAGGAAGCAGAGCAGATGACAGATGCAGATGTTGCGGAATTAAAGGCAGCACAGGAGAAACTGACACAGAGTGCACAGAAGGTATTTGCAAAGATGTATGAGCAGGCACAGGCAGCACAGGGTGCAACAGGCGCAGGCCCGAATCCGGGAGCAGGTCCTGATATGGGTTCTGCAGCAGGAGCAAACACCGGAGCAGGAGCAAATGGTGCAGATGATGATGTCATCGATGCAGATTTCAAAGAGGTTTAATTTAGAAAATAAATAGACAAAGCGTGGGGTTTCCGGTTTTCCGGAAACCCTATGCGTACTATAAGGGATTAATATTATGGCAGAGAAAAGAGATTATTACGAGGTCCTTGGAATTCCAAAGACCGCAACGGAAGCAGAAATAAAAAAAGCTTTCCGTACAACCGCCAAGAAGTATCATCCGGATATGCATCCGGGAGATAAAGAGTGTGAGGAAAAATTTAAGGAAGCGCAGGAGGCATATGCCGTTTTGAGCGATCCGGAAAAGCGCAGACAGTATGATCAGTTTGGTCATGCCGCGTTTGATGGAGGCGCCGGCGGTGCAGGCGGATTCGATTTTTCCGGCATGGATATGGGAGATATCTTTGGCGATATTTTCGGAGACTTTTTCGGTGGCGGAAGACGAAACAGTAACAATAACGGACCGGCGCAAGGCGCAAGTGTACGTCTTACCGTCCGTATTACGTTTGAAGAAGCTGTGTTTGGATGTTCTAAGGAACTTGAGTTCCCGTATAAAGAAGAATGTAAGACCTGTCACGGAACTGGGGCAAAACCGGGAACTTCACCGGAAACCTGCAGCAAGTGCGGGGGAAAAGGGAAAGTGGTATATTCCCAGCAGTCTTTGTTTGGCATGATGCAGAATGTGCAGACCTGTCCGGATTGCGGCGGTACCGGTAAGGTGATCCGTGAAAAATGTCCGGATTGCCGGGGAACGGGATATATCTCAAAGAAAGTACGAAAGACTGTAGAGATTCCGGCCGGAATTGATAATGGACAGTCTGTTCGTGTCAGAGGTTACGGAGAACCGGGACGAAACGGAGGTCCGAGAGGAGATCTTCTGGTAGAAGTTCTTGTTTCCAGAAGCAATGCGTTTGAACGTCAGGACATGAATATATTTTCCAATGCTTCGATTTCCTTTGGTATCGCAGCACTGGGCGGGGATATCCGTATCAGGACGGTGGACGGAGATATCATCTATACCGTTGCACCGGGTACCCAGAGCGGAACGAGAATCCGCCTGAAAGGCAAAGGAGTACCATCGATCCGAAACAAGGCAGTACGTGGAGACCATTATGTAACACTGATTGTCAACACGCCGACGGGCTTAAACAAAGAGGCAAAAGAGGCGTTGCGTAAATTTGATGAATTGACGGGAAATTCCCTGAATAAAGAGGGCGGAGCACAGACCGGAAAAGAAAAAAAGAAGGGTTTTATGGACAAAATCAAAGAATCTTTCGATGAACATTAGTACAAATCGCCTATAGTAATCTGGTACAAAGTATTGTATGATGAGTCTGTTAGTATTATTGGCAACATGTGTGTACGGATACGGAGGCATGTGGGGGATGACGCTGGAAGAAGAACGTAAAGCTTTGGAGGAGCAGCGCCGCACACTGGAGCGGGAGAAAAAAGAATTTGCGCGGCGGGTGGAGAATGAGGATCGCCGTCTGGAACAGCAGCAGAAGCTTTTTGATATGAAATTTAAAATACTCGAAGAAGAACTTGTAAAACTTGCAACAGAGAAAGAACATGTGAAGAAGCAGAAAGCTTTCTATCAGCGGGTAAGCGATTTTTCTGTGACAGCAGAGCAGCCTGTTATCCGGGGAGAAATGTTTTTCTCCGGAGTAGAGAGCAGACAGTCCCTTAAGAAACGTTATAAAGACCTGATCAAAATTTATCATCCGGATAATCTGGATGGGGATAAGAATACCGTTCAGGAAATTAACAGTGAGTATCATAAGCTTTGTGCTGTGTACAAAAATTAAAAGGGGCTGTAAAAAAACTCCCCTGACAGAAAAATCGCCCAGACCGTGAGGTCTGAGCGATTTTTTGGTATAATTAATTATGCTACTAAATAACAATACCAATGGTAATTATACTATGCGTCAGCTGAAATTACCATTAGAAATCGAAAAATTGATCGATATTTCCGATCCGGTATACACTTTTTGTGAGGTTATGGATCACATTGACCTATCCAGATATTTTGTAGAGAAAGGCTATAAAACAGGTCGCCCAAGATGTGATGCTCAAAAACTCCTTAAAGTAATACTTTTTGCCTTTATGGAAAATGGCATCTGCTCCTTACGAGAAATAGAAAAGCTCTGCCGTAATGACATTCGTTACATGTATCTTCTTGATGGCATGAAAACGCCTTCTTTTGCTACATTTGGAAACTTAATCCGAAACGAACTAACCGATTCTATCGAGCAGATATTTGAAGACATTAATTCATATATTTTTGCCAAAGATCACGTGGATCTGCAGCATACATACATTGACGGGACAAAAATTGAGGCAAATGCCAATCGATATACCTGGGTATGGAAAAAATCGTGTGTGAAAAACCGGCAGAAAGTCTTTGACAAGATTTCACTCTTGATTGATGCTATGAATCGGGAAGTACTTGGATATCTCGGAATAAAATTTGAAAAGCGTGAAGCGTACGCGGTTGACTATGTCTCTGAATTACTTACGATGTACAAAGAAACAACCGGACTGGATGAAACTTCTTTCGTTTCCGGACGTGGTCATAGAAAAAGCATTCGACAAAAACAATACGAAGAATTGCATGAATATCTGGAACGTTTGAAATCCTATGCATATCATATCGAGACCTGTGGAGAAGAAAGAAACAGTTATTCCAAAACAGATCATGATGCAACTTTCATGCGTTTAAAGCGTGATTACATGGGAAACGATCAGCTACTTCCGGCATACAACCTACAGGCAGCCATCTGTGATGAATACATAGCTGTAATCGACGTAAAACCATATGCATCCGATATGGAATGCTTTGTTCCTTTGATGGAAAAATTCAATCGCACATATGGTCACTATCCGAAATATCCGGTTGCTGATGCCGGATACGGTTCTTACAATAATTATCTTTATTGTGAAGAACACGGCATGGAAAAATACATGAAATTTACCATGTACAAAAAAGAAACGACGGACAAAAAGTATCATGAGAATCCGTATCGTGCTGTAAACTTTGCAAAAGATGCAGATGGAAATCTCTTATGCCCAAACGGTCGAAAATTCCTCTTCAAGAGAACACAGCATGTGAAATATAATAAATATGGAAGAACGGAAGAATTATACGAATGTGAATCTTGTGAAGGGTGTCAGCATAAACAAGAATGTTGTCCGAGAGCACACAAAAACCGAACGATCCGAATGAATCAGGAATTAACTGCTATCCATCAGGAAGTGCTGCAAAATCTTGAATCCATACATGGTGCTCTCTTGAGAATGAACCGAAGTATTCAATCGGAGGGAACTTTTGGTGTATTAAAGTGGGATAAAGCGTATAAAAGATTATTGCGAAGAGGCGAGAAAAATGTAATTCTCGAGCTTACACTGATTTCATGTGGATTCAATCTTTATAAATATCACAACAAAAAGCAACGACAGACGAAAGTTGCATAAAACTTAAGCGGGCGTGATTAGCCGAGCTTTATTAAATGCACCATTTTTTATACCCAAAGATGCAGACTTGCTTAGAAATAGAAAAGTTAATACAAAGAAACGCCAAAACCGACATTTGCCGGAATTGGCGTTTCTTATATTAGGGACTTATTTTACAGCCCCCATAACTGGTGTTACCTTGTTTTGGTTTTTCGACAACTATCAGGCAAATCTGGTGACCACGGCATGATCTTTTCAAGAGCGTTACCTAGAACGTTGTCCCAGGGATATTTCATAAGCTCTGTCAGAAGATATGGAAAATACTGATATGGCTTCAGATTGTTTGCCTTTGCGATTTCATCAATGCTGTAAAGCAGTGCAATGGCTCCTCTGATCGAATCAATGATGTGCCATGAATGCTTACCTGCACAGAATGCCTTGATACTTTTCTCGGCATCATTAAAGAATGCCCTCAAGTAAATTTCCTGATTAATAGAATAATTAATTGTTTCCTTCAGATTCGCACTACTGATGTTTTTCAGCTGTGCTGTTTGACCCGTGCGAAATAAGCATCCACAAAAGACTTTACTGATATTTATCTATTATCCAGCATCTCCTTTGCGGGTAATCTCTTAAGAATTTTCAAGATGGTACATAGCATCTATTCGCTGCACAGCTTCCGCGGCCACTTTCTGAGTTGGGGTTAATGCGGCTCCTTTTCTGATGGATTTGATGAGTATTGCGAACTTCCGTCTCGCATGTGCCCAGCAGCAGCTACCTCGATATCATCACTATGTTTTGCCAGCGTATGATAAGGATGGTAGCCATCGGTAATCAGTGTACCTTTATAACCCCGTAGATAATCTCGGATCACATCTTTCTGTGCACAGACTCAAGGCAGTGTTCGTATAGGCGTATCATCCATCCAGTCATATCCTGCCACGGGATATTAACATCGTTTCGCAAGAATTCCTCCGACAGTCAGTTGCGCGGCACAGCGTTAACACACTTGGCATTAAACACTGTAGCAGCAAGCTCCAGTGTAAGGATACTGTGAGGGAGAAGACAAGTCGGGCTTTTAGCCCGCTGATTCCACTTTTATCACCATTAGAAACACAAATCTTAATGTGGTGTTCCAACACTTTGAATCTGGCAAGAATCCGCTCCATTGTCAAAGTAAGTTCATTTCCGCACTATAAGGAATTAAGGGATTTTGACTTTGAATTTCAAACATCTATTAAACCGGAAATCAGGGATTTTGAAACACTGCGTTTTTTAGAGGCCGCAGAAAATATCGTTTTTCTTGGTTCCAGTGGTGTGGGGGAAAACACATCTGGACACTTCCATCGGTATAACTGCCGCCAAGAAGCAATACAGCACCTACTTCATAAAGTGCCATGATCTGATACAGCCGCTGAAGAAAGCAAAACTGAAAAAATGGCTGGAAACCCGGCTAAGGCACTTTTTAAGTATAAGCTGTTAAGCATTGATGAATTAGGCTATTTACCGATTGAAAAAGATGACTGAAAGCTGTTCTTTCAGCTGATTGATCTGCGAGGTGAAAAGCAAAGCACTATTTTGACTACAAATATAAATTTTAATTTCTGGGATGATGTATTCCATGACCCAGTCATCGCAAATGCAATCCTGGATCGAATTTTGCACCATGTACATGTAATAAACATAACCGAAAAATCTTACCAGTTAAGGGAATACATGACTCAAGACAATGAGTAAGCAAACTTGTACATACTTAAATGATCAAAAATGTACATTTTGATGTTGACATTTATATTCTCTTTTATTTTCATTGATGCCAACCACTAGCTTATATACCCTATTTTTTCTTTTCATCATCCAAATTATTATTTTGAGCAATTATCGTTAAAATTTTTTCAACTTCCTCCGCTGAATATCCTGTCATATCGATTCCTTTATATTTGAATCGGCTCTTTTTATATTTTGTCAGTGCAGCTACAATAATGGGGGTCAATCCTGCAATAACGCATGGCATAACCTCAATTAAAATTGTTATCAGCCTTATGTCGCCATTAAAAAATTCACTTTGGCTTTCCTGCATCTTACAGCCCAAGCGCTCTATTTCATCCTTTAATTCATAATCCTCTTCCGCCAATAATAAAGTTAATTTGTCCATTTTTATAATCCGCCTTTCTGCGAAAGGCACCAATGCGTCATGAAACTTGTTGGGCACTTTCGCTCTCTATTTTCTTTTTCTGTTCCCTTCTAATATTATTTACCTATAAGACTGACACACTACAGAACACGTGGAGGTGAGTGGCGGGGCTGTATAGCGGCGACCTCGCATTTTTATTTGTTGTCGGTCATCCGTTAAGGCATCAAAGATTGGCGCATAACGTAGCCCGTAAACTTATCTCTTCCAAAGTCGACTCGATTTTGCCGGATGACCAGTCACTGTCAGTTTCATAACCATAACTCATCAGGAGGTACTTTTATTGTCGTTTAAAATCCTTAAAAATAACTGCTGTGGACTTGATGTCCACAAAACCTGGATCTTTGCCTGTATCGGCATCACGGATTCCCTTAAACGTACGGAGTATAAACAAGCCCGCTTCTCTTCCTTTTCCAAAGGCCTGCAGGAGCTGTATGACTGGCTTTCTAAATACAACTGTACGGATGTCTGCATGGAATCTACCGGCAAGTACTGGATCCCTGTTTTTAACGTCCTGGAGAAGAATAACATCTGGGTTACTCTTTCCCACCCCAAATATACCAAGCCTCAAAAAGGCAATAAGACCGACCGTAAGGATGCCCGGTGGATCTGTGATTTATATATGTGTGGAATGGTAAAGCCTTCCTTTATTCCACCTGCTGACATCCGTGAATTACGGGATTTGGTAAGATACCGTTTCAAGCTCACCTGTATGATCACCGGTGAGAAGAACCGTGCCCATAACTGTCTTACCGTTTCTAACTTTAAATTAGATGATGTCTTTTCTGATATATTTGGTAAATCTTCACGTTCCATAACGGAACAGATTTTACAACACCCCGGGGAAACTTTTGATGTAGCACCTTTTGTTGATGGCAGATGTAAAACTCCTATCGGGGAAATACAGGCTGCTGTTGATGGTGCCATATCCAAAGAACAAGCTGTAAAGCTTAGACAATGCTTAAATCACATCGATGAATTAGAAATGCACAAAGTGGAAATAGAACGGGAAATCTTTCGCTTCAGTGATAAATATGAAAGCGTTCTCTATCTTATACGAACCATACCAGGATTCGATAAGAACCCATTGACTGCTATTCAGGTGCTATCTGAAATCGGAGGTGATATGTCTGTCTTCCCCACAGCTAAAAACCTCGTATCATGGGCTGGATGTTGTCCACGTAATGATCGGAGCAATCATAAAATCAAATTCACCAGGATTTCCCGTGCTGGTTCCTATTTTAAACCAGTTTTGGTGCAAATTGCAAATGCTAGATCAAATCTAAGAAACATCCTGAATTTACCACTCGGTATCGACGTATAAAAGCACGTCGTGGTCACAAGAAAGCCATTATTGCCATCTGTCGTATGATCCTGACCGCTATCTGGCACATACTCACAGATTTGAAACCATATACCCCAGAAGGCTTTCTTGAATCACGTCCTGTGAAGAATGAAAAAGTTCTTTCCACTTCACAAGCACTTAATCTTTTGAAACAGCGAGGCTACATCATCAAAGATGAACCTTTAACAACTTCCTGATTAGGTGTTGTGTATATATTCAATTTTTAAAACCGGCTGCTTAGGCGGTTTATTTGTCATGTCCTCTATTTCTTAACTGGCCTCTGCTTATTTGTTTCAAACTTGTTCTCCCTTCTACCATCTCAATTTAATCTTAAAACATCTTATTTTTCTAATGAACAATTTCTATATTTTTATGCATTTCCGAATATATGTGTAATATTTCATCTATATTTAGCGCTTGAAGTATAGGATCCATCGCCATAAAATCTAGCTTTGGATTCTTCATCTGTTCCCGTTTCATTGCCAATTGCACATTTGATACTAATTCATCATGAGTAACAGCGTTACCCACGGCTTCTGCATTAACCACCCCAGTACATTGTTCTTTTCCCTTTTCCCTTTTTATATACATTCCTTTAAACTCTTTCGTTATATATCCATCCTGATACATATGAAACACTGTATATATTGCTGACTTATAGTAAAACTCATGAATTTCATCTAATCCTTCCAAAATACATTCTATTCCATCGTTTAATTTCTTTTTGAAATCAGATTCATCCGCGAACTTCATAAACACATTAAATAATGGCACATATTTAAGAAATTCAGGATCTATATCACGCCCTTCTTCTATCATGTACATTTCATTTAGTACACAATTTACAAAAAGCTGTACCCTACTTATATGCCTTGATTTAATATGCTTTACCCTTCCTTCAAGAAATCTTATCATCTGTGTCACCATATGATTCGTTTCTTGTATTGTTAATATTCTGATTATTGTATCAATTGCAAAAAAAGCATCCTCCAATTTGCAATCGTTTTCTGCTTCCAAAATATCATATAATGCCATGAAATCACAATAACTCTCTTCTATAATTTGTTCAATGTCGCCAATTCCCTCATCCCCATTATCTATCCTTTTTTGTATTTCGCTATATATATTATAAAAATGAGTCCATGACATAATTTCTGGTTTGCTTGCATTTAATAACTCATAGGCACCCTTATCGTTTCCTATCTCCTCCGTCAATTCCTGAATAATCAAATGGCTTCTTTTATTTATTCCCCCTGCAACCGAATTCCATATGTCATCGTTTCCTTGTTCTCCTATTCCCATTTCTCCAAAATACCAAGCAGCTAATTTATTGAGAGGTACATTATTTTCACGTTCTAACTCTATATGATGTATCTCATGTGCCATTAAAAAAATCCCGCTTTCTCTCATCAGCACCGCTTTCCATGCAGCTATCCCCCCTCTCTTAAACAGGTTATATTGTTTTTCTCTTACCCAAATTTTCGTTTCTCTTCTATACAATATATTTGACTGCTCAATATAATGAAACGCGGCATCATAATATTCATGTACAAACAATACATCTGCCATAATTGCATATATATCTTTAATAATAATCTCGTAATTTATTTTTCTTTCATAAGCATATTCCAAAAAATCTTCCGGATCAATTCCATTTGCTGTGGCCCATTTAATATATTCTTTGGGATCCTCTTTTTCCAATTGTTCTACTAATTCCGGTCGTTTAAATCTTCCCAACGAATCTTCATTTGTAAGTAATGCTGAAATAATAACCTTTGTGAAATCACAAATTTGACTGTAACTTAAAATTATTGTTTTTTCACCATCTATAGTTAAATATTCAGATGTCTTTTCTAAATCGGAGACCCATTTTATGCTAGCCATCTCTTTATCCAAGCCACATCTCTTATAAATTTCTTTAGCACATTCTGTTAGATCATCAAATAATTCTATAATATGATAAAACGCCTTAAAATCTTTGACCAATTCATCGTATTTCGTTTCCGCGGATGAAAAAGGTTTTATAGTATCACTTACCTTCGCCTCAAAATTTTCTTCCAATCCATCAAAAATCTCTCTTAACTTTTCTGTACTGCAAACCTCACATTTATTAACTAATTCATTTACTAATTTTCTCCATTCTTTCAGCGAAAAATTTTCTGTTTTTTCTAAAAAATCACATTTAATGGCAGATAATATATTCGATGAAATAATATGTCTAGTATTTTTCAAATAATCTCTAATTTCATCAGAACTATAAGTACACCAAGGATATGCTATATATTTAGGCTTCTCACTCATTTTCCACGCTTTCCTTCCACATTATATATACAATAAAAGTTTCATAGTGCCAATGCAATGAACTACGATCTTATTGAAACTGCTAAAACCAGTTACCCTACAGAAATGCAATTTTTTGTCGTGTTACTCACAACTGAGGGTTTACTTTTTCTCTAATATATATCTCATCATCAATTTTTAGTACTTTTTCCCCATATTTATAATTATATAACTTTCCAACCACAATGTAAAGTTATATAACTGTAAAGGACTGCATTGAAAATTGCAAAGTTTAATTCTACCATCCATTTATACAGTGGAATTCTCTTCTGCACAAGTGGAATTTAATCTTTCATATCATAAATGGTATGC
>JABLTO010137404.1_pt1 | contig 26650 bp, 24 predicted proteins | sample 7160091 | NCBI WGS metagenome assembly JABLTO01 (sample SAMN14651225, study PRJNA627086) | human gut metagenome | isolation source: feces | host: Homo sapiens
AATTATAAAAACTCCTTTTCTGGTCTGGTCATACGCTAATGATAAAGATACTGTTTATCTCTCAGATAGAGGTTATATCAGTGAATATCAAAGCATAAGAGATTCTTCCTCTTGCCATCTGGTTGATGAGAAAAACATTAATAAATATGTCTCTGAAACAGATAATAAACGAGGCGATATTGAAGTCATTGGAATTTTAAAAAATATTTCAGCAATAGACGGTAGACTAATATTAGACCCTTGCTTTTATATAAAAAAGCATAATTCAAATTCTTCATCATCTTCTAAATCTTCTTACAATACTCCGCAAATATCATCAAATCTCACTCTTGATATATCTAAACCTGTTTATGAAAAAAATGAAAATATTGCGTTGTTAGCTCAGTGGATTGGTCCAGATATAGATTGCAAAATCTTAGAGGAAAAAGTTAAAGAAACACTTGTCAGCCGACATTTTGAAATTGTTGACGGTAGTTTTTCCTGTGCTGGAAACGATAACAAATCTTTAATTCAGCTTCGTGTTCAGTTTAAATCTCCAAGAATAGGGAAATTAAATATCCCATCTATTAAGCTGAATAATGTTAGCGGTAACAGTGTTGATTTTAGTGTCAGAGATTTAGAGACTCTGCAAAATGCAGTTATTTCAAAAAATGTTGAAAGTATCAAAGCATTTTTATCATCTTCTTCTGATTTAGATGAAATCAAAATTGACGGAGAACATCCTGTTGCTCATTTCATCAAAGATGATATGGCCTTTGCTCAAGAGCTGATTAAATTGGGAGCTTCTGCGGATGTTATTGATAAAAACGGCTACACGCCATTGATGTATGCTGTTATTCGCCAAGATAATGATTTTCTTGATTTGTTGCTGAAGAAAAAAGTTTATTTAAACGAGGTTGATAAAAAAGGAAGAACCGCAATTATGTATGCGGCCATTAAAAATAATCTGTATGCCGCCAAAAAGTTAATAGGACATAGAGCAGATATTTACAAATCCAAAGATGAGAAATGGACAGCCTACAAATATGCCAAAGAAATGAAACACAATGAAATTGCTGAACTATTAAAAAGCAACAAAGACCAAATAGTTTTACTTATTGATAACTGTGATGCTTGCAGAACTAAAGAAAAAATATTTCATAAATTGACTAAGAACTATCCATCATTTCCTCGCTCTTCCGTCATAACGACAACGCCAGATAATGACAAAAATTCAAAAGAACATAATTGGAATATAAAATTTCCATTTGTGAAAATCGGAGATAGTAAAACACTTGATGGTGACGTTATGAGTGCCTTTCGTCCAGGTCATCGGCTTGATAATTGGGATGGAACGGAAAAACAATTAGAAACAATAATGTATAAGGATTAAACAATGAAAAAACTACTTTTTTTAATATTGTTTTTAACATCTTGTCGTTCCATAACAATGGAAGATTACAAGAGCAACATATCTCCTTTAAAATATCAGGATTATGAGTTTACTCTGAATGTTCCCGATAACATTTATGTTATCACCCAAACTAATGTTGGCGAGCGTGCCAAAATTGACCCTAAACAAGAACATCTCAAAACAGTTGCTCAAGATGTTAATGACGAAATGATGAAACATCTGGAAAACAACGATAACCCCATTGGGCATATCATTATTACACAGGAAGTTGTTAACCGAAAACAAGGGTCTTTGATGACTTTATTCGGTTCTTTCCCCTCTATCCTGTCGTTAGGAACCCTTAATTTATTAGGATACCCATTCGGAACAGAAGAATACACAGTTAAAATAGATGCCTCGGCTTATGATTTAAATGGAAATTTGTTGGCAAAACATAAAGTAGATGCAACAGAATTTAAGTTCATAGCTTGTTACTATGGATATGAGGCCAGCCAAGTTCAGGCTGCTGCTTATTTGGCTGCCTACAAAGGGGGATTGGAATTTATTATTGATAAAATCAATCAGGATAGTGATTTGCATTCATTAATGCAAAAGAGAGCTCAGACAATAATGAAACAAAACAAGCAAATTGCACAAAAGAAAAAAGCGGAAGAGGCCAAACGCAAAGCTCTTGAACAAGAAGCTAAACGCAAACAGGAAGCTCAAAAACAAGAACATATCCAAAATGTTTTGGAAGAATTAAAAGATATTTAGAGGATTTTGTTATGAAAATTTTTTTATTTGCCTTAGCTACTGGACTGATAATAACAAATAGCTGTTTTGCAAACTGTTATAATATTTCCGATTCAGACCTGAAATATGCTTGCTTGGCTGAAACCAAGAATGATGAGGGATATTGCTACCGTATATCAAATCCTGATGATAAAAATTTCTGTTTGGCGAAGCTTAAAAGGCAAAAAGGCATCTGTTATAGAATTTCCGATGTCAATAAAAAGAACCAATGCATCGCAATGGTTAAATAACGGAGAGAAAAGATGATTAAGAAAATAGTTTTTTGTTTCCTCGTTATTCTGAGCCTTTCAGGATGTGGTGAAGAACATAGATTTATGACTCTTTGTCGCAATGAAGGCCCTGCTGTTCCCTGTAAATGTATGTATAATGAAATATCTAAACAAGTTAAAGATATGAAACATTATAACGATTGGCTAATAGTTTTTCAAAAATTGAATGAAAACCCAAGTCTATCAACCATTCAAGAAGCGAAAAAACTACAAGCATCAATGGGTGAAGAATTGTGGGAACAATATATTGGTCTACTAACCAGATACAATATAACGTGTGCGATGGACGAGGGAGTTAATGTGCTTGAAATTTTTGATACAGATAAATTTTAAACACAAATAAAAAAGAACCAATACATCGCAATGATTAGATAGGATAAAATATGAAAAAAATAGTTTTCTTGATAGTTTCTTTGTTTCTAATGGGATGTTCTCATAAAAATATTGCCAATAACAAATCTTTTGCGGAAATTTGCAATACAGAAGAAGCTATTTGCAAAAAAAATTATGGTGTATTGTCTGAAGAAATTGAAAAATTTAATGCCGCAGGCGGTGCTTTTATTTTGGTAAATCTTAAAAATAATGAAGTTCTAAATTCTGCATCCATCAGTATTTTAGAAAGTTTTGATTACAATAGAGATTACTCATATACACCCAACAATGTTATGAAACTGCTGAAAAAGGAAAGATTAGCTACCACACAGCAGTTTATTGAAGATTATACTGCTTTCATCAAATCAGCAGGTAAAAAAGAACTGGAAGAGTTAAGAGGCAATGTTACCAACAGGGCAGCAAAGAAAATAAACATTGAAGGTATTTCTATCTATGGTCTAACAGCAACAGACTACAAGTTAGATAATCCTGATGATGTCGTTACAACGTTTTTGGGACATTTCAGTTATCAAGGACAAGAGTATGCTCTCATCACTTTTTTAGATGCCCCCAAAGGCATAAAATCAACTTATAACTTTAACAGTTCTGGCTGGAATGCAACAGAACTAGCAAGAAAAATTGTTGAATCTGTTGTGTTAAATGCTAATTTGGCAAAACGATAAAAGCTATAAATTCAAAGTTTCCAGAGCATTTTGGATATTTTTGGGATTTGTCCTATAATAAATTGATAGAGTTTGAATGGAACTATGCCCTGAAATTTGTTGTATTAATGGCAGGGGATAATTGGCATCCATTAATTTGGTAAGGCAAGTCGCTCTCAATGAATAAACACGATATTGCTTATTCAGTCCAACGCCATCAAAAATCTGACGAAAAATATGAATAATTATGTATTTTTGAATATTTCAGGAAGATTCATTTTATTTTAAATAGAGATAGTTATAATACACTAAATTTATAAAGGAACTCGATAAAATGGATGAAATAACAGATTTGTTGTCAGAAAAGCGATTGGCTAAATATAAAGGCATCGGTAAAGAAAATGCCATTGCTTGTCATCTGTTTAATTGTGAATTGGCGGAATCTTTTTATTCTTCGTTGTCATATTTTGAAATCATCCTGCGAAACAAGATTGATAAGGTATTTTCTAAATATTTGGGTGATGACTGGATTTTCAAAGATGAGTATATTATCGGCAGAAATCAGGATAATATGAAAAATGCCCTTGCTCATATTAAGGATACTAAAAAGAATTCTACCGATAAAAATCATATCATATCCGAATTAAATTTAGGGTTTTGGGTGTATTTATTTTTGCCAGCATACAATGATGTTGTATGGAAAAAGCATCCTCAGGTATTGCAAGAGATTTTTGATGGTTGTAAAGATATTAGTGTGCTATCAAGAATTTTTAATAAATTAAACAGAATTAGGATGTATCGCAACAAAATATTTCATTATGGTTCTTTACTTGTTGTTGCAGAAGAGAATAGACCTGAAAAGGTGCATAATCTAATATACCGTATGGTTGGAGATTTGAATGCTCCTAAATTGCTGAAAGAATTAAGAAAGATAGATTCTTTCAATGAGAAATATTTAAAAGGGAAAAATCTCGGGATTTTAAAACGATAAAGGATGACAGCAAATACAACCAGAGAAACTCCTGCGTGAAAACGCTTAATGTATTTTATAGTCATCCTATCTGCTAAAACATATAACATTAAAAGTTATAAATGTCAAGATATTTATGCTATTTTAGGTTTATCAATAATACATTCCTGAATGTATCTATGTAATGTGTTCCAATCACAATCAAGCAATCTGGCTATTTTAGCTTTGCTAACACCTTTTCCAAATAATTCTATGCTTCATCATCATGTAATTTGAGATTAAGCTAGATAATTCAACAGAAATTTAGTTGATTCTTTACCATTCTTATTTATGATCCTAAACTATGCAGATGTATTTAAACTATTGGGGCTATGTTATGGATCTGGAAGAAAAAGTTAAGCAATTAGTCAACCAAAACAATCATGAAGAGTTTATTTTTGACTTCTTGTTGCTCTATGGTTTGCCTAAAAGTACGGTAACCAAGACCAAAAACTCACGCTTAAATAAGGCCGAGAACCAGATCATCATTAAGAAGAAGCTATTCTTTGAATATTATGATCAAGGAAATAGTTTATTTGAAGCTAAAACGGCTGATCTGTTGGAACAAATTGAAACATTAAAAAATGATCCTAAAACCTATACTCATGATCCACGCTTTATTATAGTTACTGATTATAAGAAATTTTTAGCAGTTGATACTAAAACTCAAGATACTCGTGATATTGAATTTAAAGATTTGTGGAAACATACAGATTTCTTTCTACCGTGGTCAGGTAAAGAAAAATATCAGCCACATTTGGAAAGTATGGCAGATGTTAAAGCTGCCGAAAAGATGGCAAAAATTTATGATGAAATTTACCATAACAACAAAAGTTTTGCCGAACAATATAATCATGATCTAAATGTATTTTTAACCAGATTACTCTTTTGTTTCTTTGCTGAAGATACAGGGATATTTACCGAAGAAAACCTTTTTACTAAATCATTGATAGAACATACCAATGATGATGGCAATGATCTTCAAGCTTTTTTTGAAACCTTGTTTAAAGCATTAGATAAACAAGACAAATCTAAATATCCGCAATATATTCAAAAGTTTCCTTATGTTAATGGTAAACTGTTTAGAGATCAGATTCATATTCCTGAAATGACAGCTAAAACCCGTGAATTGATGATAGAGTGTGGTGATCGTAATAATTGGAAAGAAATCAATCCCGATATTTTTGGTTCAATGTTTCAAGCTGTTAAAACTACCGAAGCTCGCTCAGATTTAGAACAACACTATACTTCTGTACCAAACATTATGAAGGTAATCAATCCTTTGTTTATGGATGAGTTACGGGAAGAATTTGAAAAAGCCAAAGATAGTGTCAATAAATTAAAGGCTTTACAGCTAAGATTATCAAAAATACATATTTTTGACCCTGCGTGCGGATCTGGTAACTTTTTAATTATTGCTTTTAAGCAAATGAAATTGCTTGAAATGGATATAATCAAACGTATCCAAGAGATCAGTGGCGAAAAAAATTTCCAGATGAATTTATCCGTTATTGAGCTAAACCAATTCTACGGCATTGAAATAGACGATTTTGCCTGTGAAATTGCCAAATTGTCTTTATGGCTGGCCGAACACCAGATGAATTGTAAGTTTAGAGAAGAAATCGGGGAACCCAAACCAACCTTACCTTTAGGCGAAAGTGGACATATCGTTTGTGGTAATGCTTTACGCATGGATTGGGAAGAAGTTTGCCCGAAGTATATTGAAAAAACTACCTTAGCGCATGAAGTTAATAGAGCAGATTTAAGAAATACACCATTAAAACTTGATTTACCAAAAGAAGAAGCCGAAGTTTATGTTTTGGGAAATCCGCCTTATAAAGGTTTTAAATATCAAACAGATTTAATGAAATCCGATATAGAATATGTATTTTCCAAATTTAAAACATACAAAAAACTTGATTATATAGCATGTTGGTTTTATCTGGCGGCCATATATATTAGAAATACAACTTTTAGATATGCATTTGTATCTACAAATTCCGTAACTCAAGGAGAACAACTTTCTTTATTGTGGCCTTATATTTTTAATATGAATTTAGAAATTTGTTTTGCTTATACATCATTTAAATGGAGTAATAATGCAAAATACAATGCTAATGTAATTTGTGTAATTATTGGAGTGGATGAAATAAAAGAAAAATCAAAATTTTTATACACAAATACTGATGTGATAAGTTGTAACTACATATCTCCTTCTTTAACGTCAAAAAAAAATATAATAGTAGAAAAACATACTCACTCAATTTGCAATTTTCCACCTATGCTTTTAGGTAGTTGCCCAGCAGATGGTGGATCCCTTATTTTCACAAAAGAAGAAAAAGAAACTTTTGTTCAGCAGTATCCAGAGTTATCGTATTTGCTTAAACCGTTTATTGGATCAAGTGAATTTATTAAAAATATTGAGCGATGGTGTTTATGGGTATCAGAAAAAGACTTACCTTTAATTAGAAATAATCCTATTCTCAACAAAAGGGTAAATGATTGCAAAATAAATAGATTAAATAGCAAGAAAAAAGAAACACAAGAAAGAGCTCAAACACCTTATTTATTTACAGAGAATCGTTATAAGAAAAGTAATGCAATAATTTTACCTATAACATCATCTGAACGTAGAAAATATATTCCTATTGGTTTTGTATTACATGATGCTGTAATATATCATTCAGCCTTTGCTATTTATGATATTTCATCTTTTATTTTTGGTATTATAACTTCTTATATGCATATGGTTTGGATGAGAGCTGTTGCAGGAAGACTTAAAACTGATTATCGTTATTCTGCAACACTTGTGTACAATACATTTCCATTTCCTAAAATATCAGATCAACAAAAGAAAAGAATTGAACTCTGTGTACAAGAGATCTTACGTATCAGAGAAAAGTATTCCGAAAAAACAATGGCTGAACTATATGATCCAGATAAAATGCCAAAAGATCTATTAGAGGCCCATCACAGTTTGGATCTTGTAATAGAGTCTTGCTATCGTCGGAAACCTTTTGAAAATGACGAACAACGCTTGACTCATTTATTCAAAATGTATGAAATGATGACTAGCAATGCAAGTGAAGAAGAACTAAAGCAATTAGAACTTGGAGTTTAATATGGAAAATTTGGTAGAAGTTAAATATTCTCAAACGGGAGAAAGCACCAAGACAGACTCTTGGGGTATGCGAGAAATGCAGCAAAGAGCCTATGCTTATCGTGCTTCCAAGTATTTACTCTTGAAAGCTCCTCCTGCATCAGGTAAATCTCGTGCTTTGATGTTTATTGCCCTTGATAAGTTACAAAACCAAGGCATTAAAAAGGTTATTGTTGCTGTTCCTGAACGCTCTATCGGTTCTTCATTTAAGAAAACGGAATTAAAGAAATTTGGCTTTTTTGCCGACTGGCTGCCTGAGGACAGATACAACTTATGCACCAGAGGATCCGATAACAGCCAAGGTAAAATCAAAACTTTCCAAGAGTTTATGGATTCCGATGCTAAAATACTAATCTGCACCCACGCAACTTTACGTTTTGCTTATGAAACCATTGAAGAAAACAAGTTTAACAATTGTTTGTTGGCTATTGATGAGTTTCACCATGTATCCGCAGATTTGGATAATAGCAAACTAGGTGAACTTCTGCACTCTATTATGACGAAATCAACCGCTCATGTTGTAGCAATGACAGGATCATATTTTCGTGGTGATGGCGTGGCTGTTATGCGCCCTGAAGATGAGATGAAGTTTGATCGGGTAACCTATAACTATTATGAGCAATTAAACGGTTATACATACTTGAAATCTTTGGGAATCGGTTATCACTTTTATCAAGGAAGATATATGTCAGCACTTCCTGAGATTTTAGATACCAATAAAAAGACAATTATCCATATTCCAAGCGTTAATTCACTGGCATCAACCAAAGACAAGTATGATGAAGTTGATCGGATTATTGATATAATTGGAGAATTGGATCATCAAGATACTGAAACTAATATTTTATATGTAAAAAGACATAGTGACGGCAAGATTTTAAAAATTGCTGATTTAGTAGAGGATAAAGAAGGCCGTGAAAAAGTTGTTGAATATTTAAGACATATAGAAAAAGTTGATGATTTGGACATTTTAATTGCTCTTGGTATGGCAAAAGAAGGATTTGACTGGCCATTCTGCGAACAAGCATTGACAATAGGTTATCGAGGATCATTAACTGAAATTGTGCAGATTATCGGTCGTTGTACTCGTGACAGTGAAAACAAGACACACGCACAATTTACTAACCTTATTGCACATCCAGACGCTTCAGATGATCAGATTACAACAGCAGTGAATAATATGCTCAAAGCCATTACCTGCTCATTACTGATGGAACAAGTGCTAGCTCCTAAGTTTAACTTCAAGGTTCGTTTGGAAGATGATAACACCGAAAATCAAAAAGGTGAAATAAAGATCAGAGGGTTTAAGCAACCGTCAACCGAAAAGGTCAAACGTATTATTGAATCCGACTTGAATGATCTTAAAGCCAAAATTCTTCAAGATGATAATGTGTTGAAGGCCTTGCCGAGTAATATTGATCCTGTTGTGGTTAATAAGGTTTTGATACCAAAGATTATTCAGACTACATATCCAGACTTAACAGATGAAGAAATTGAAGAAGTAAGACAGTATGTTATTGCCGATTCAGCCATCAAAACAGGATCTATTGAAGACACTGGAGATATTCGCTTTATTCGTATGGCAAACAGATTTATCAATATTGACGACTTGAGCATTGATTTGATTGATTCCATAAATCCATTCCAAAAAGCATTTGAAGTATTATCAAAAACATTAGACAAGCGAACATTCCGTTTAATTCAGGAATGCGTTGATGCTACCAGATTGCAAATGACGGAAGAAGAAGCTGTTGTTCTGTGGCCAAAGATAAAAGAGTTTGTTAAAGCAACAGGTAATGAACCAGATAAAAATTCAGTGGATCCAAAAGAAAGAGAATTGGCAGCAGCTTTACTCTATCTTCGTAACAAAAAGAGAAATCAGCAGTAGGATTGAAATATGGAAGATTGGTTACAGAAGATTGTTGATGATGACGATTTAGGTCTATTGGATGTTAAACCTAAAAATGCTCGTATTACAGCAGATGAACGGTTGGTTAAAAGTTTTGAAGAGATCAATAAGTTCATAGAAGAAAATAAACGTGAGCCTGAACTATCAAACGATATTCTGGAAAATTCATTGTATTACCGTCTTGAAGGAATTAGGGAAGATAACAACAAAATCAACCAATTAAAAGGATTTGACACGTTTGGATTGCTTAAAGAAACAGAAGAAACACCTCAACCACAATCTATTGATGATATATTAAATGATGATGACCTTGGCCTTTTATCAACACCTAAAGAAGACGATATATTCAATTTAGGACATGGACTGAAAAAGGTTGATCGTTCTGTTGGGGGTTATGATTATGTGGCTCGTGCCAAGAAGTGTGAGGATTTTGATAAGTTTGAACCATTATTTAAGGCCTGCCAAGCTGATCTTAAGAATGGTAAGCGTAGACTGATGAAATTTACAACCGAAACATCAATCAAAGAAGGTGCTTTTCTGATTTATCGTGGAATGTTGCTATATATTGATAAGGTTGGTAATTTTTCTCAGCGTAACCAAAGAAAACAAGCCAGACTTCGCTGTATCTATGAAAATGGGACGGAATCTGACATATTGCGTAATTCTTTGGCTAAACCAATGTATTCTGATGGAAAAATCGTAACGGAAAACTATGAAGAAGCGTTAAAAGAGTTTTCTGGCGTAACAGAAGAGGATAAACCGTCTGGATACATCTATGTTTTACGGTCACTCAGCAAAGATCCGCAAGTAAAAGCCGTGAAAGATTTGTATAAAATTGGTTATTCAGAAACTACCGTTGAGGATAGGATCAGAAACGCAGCAAATGAAACAACATATCTTATGACCAAAGTGAAAGTGGTGACTTCATACAAGATGTATAACGTTAATACGCAAAAGTTTGAAGATTTGTTGCATCGCTTTTTTGATTCTGCACGATTAAGCATAGATGTAATGGATAACAACGGAACACGGCACATGGTTAGAGAGTGGTTTCAAGTGCCGTTAGGTGTAATAGAACAGGCCATCTATCTCTTCCAAACAGGAGAAATTGTTAATTATTACTATTCTCGTGAAAAACAGGAAATTTTGAAAATAAAGTGTTAAAAATTCTGTATTTTCTTATTCTAATAAGAAACCCAAACTCTTATTGGCACCTTTGTTTTCTTTCATTCCTCAAATAGCTATACACAGTTGGGCGAGTAATTTTGAAATGCTTAGCAATGCGTGCGATAGGCATTCCTTGCTCGTGGAGTGTGGTTAATCTAATTTTTCAAGAAGTATAGCAAAATTTTTACAAATGATTCACCATATTTTAAATTGATTATATTACTATAGAAAAAATTGTATAAAGGTTTATAAAAATGACAAACGGGTTTAATTTTCTAATATATAAAACTCCAGATAAGGATGTGAAAGTCAATGCTGTTATCAAAGATGATACAATATGGCTTACACAAAAATCTATGGCAGAACTGTTTGGATGTTCATCTGATAACATTTCTTTGCACCTGAAAAATATATTTGAAGCAGGAGAATTAGAAAAAGATTCAGTTACCGAGAAAATCTCGGCAACTGCCGCAGATGGTAAAAATTATCCAACAAATTTTTATAATCTTGATGCTATTATTTCCGTAGGCTATCGGGTTAATTCAATTCAAGCTACACATTTCAGAATCTGGGCGACAAAAGTTCTTAAAGAATACATTCAAAAAGGTTTTGTGTTGGATGATGAACGGTTGAAACAAGGAAAAGATGCTTTTGGAAAAGACTATTTTCGTGAATTATTGGAGAGAGTTCGTTCAATCAGAGCGTCCGAACGTCGTATCTATCAACAAATTACAGATATTTTTGCTGAATGTTCTATTGATTACGATAAGGATTCGCAAATAACACAAGATTTTTATGCCACTGTGCAAAACAAGTTCCATTATGCCATTACGGGGCAAACAGCGGCAGAAATCATTTATACAAAAGCAGACCATACTAAAGAATATATGGGACTGACAACTTGGAAGCATTCACCTGAAGGCAGAATCTTGAAGTCAGATGTATCTGTTGCCAAAAATTATTTGCCAGAGAAGGAAATTAAACGTTTAGAACGAACAGTTTCAGGATACTTTGATTATATTGAAGACTTAATTGAACGTGAAAATACTTTTACGATGCAAGAGTTTGCTAAAAGTGTTAATGAGTTTTTATCATTCCGCAGGTATGACATTCTTCCCGATGGCAATAAAGGGAAGATTTCGCAAAAACAAGCCAAAATTAAGGCAGAAAAAGAATATGACGTATTTAATAAGACCCAACAAATAGAATCTGACTTTGATAAAGAAGTAAAGAAATTACTGAAACAGGACAAGAATACCAATTAATTAGATAATTTTCTTGATTAATTTACGAGCGTGTTCAATATCGCCTTTCATCTCTCCTTGGCTAAATACGCACCCCAAACAGCCGAGGACGGAATCACATCTTTTGCATTTGTTGGCAATAATTTCAGAAATTGCTTCTAAATGCTGTACAATTTCAGCATTTTCTTGTTCTCGTAGAGATTTCAAATCTTCTTTTAGCATTTTACTTTTCTTCATTTCTTAAATAACTATACACAGTTGGGCGAGTTATTTTAAATTGCTTGGCAATGCGAGCAATAGGCATTCCTTGTTTGCGGAGTGTGTTTAATTCTGCCACCTGCTCGGTGGTTAGTTTATTCTTACCACCTTTGTACTTGTTGTGCAGTTTAGCAAGAGCAATACCTTCACGCTGACGTTCCAACAAAATAGAGCGTTCCAGCTCTGCCACAGCTCCAAGCATAGTCATCATCATTTTTTGGTAAGGGTCTTGTTTTTCATTACCTTTAAATGTCAAATTTTCTTTATGGAAAACAATTGTTGCTCCTTTGGAAGTAATCTCTTCAACAAGATTTAATAAATCCCGAGTATTTCTCGCCAAACGGCTCATTTCGTGAATATTAATGATGTCCCCAGAACGGATATTGGACAGCATTGCCTGTAATTGGGGACGGTTGGTATTCTTACCACTAATTTTTTCCTCATAAATTCTATCACAGGCAATATCTTTCAGCTGACGTTCTGTATTTTGTTCAATTGTTGAAACCCTTATGTAATTAAAAATCATCATTCAATCCTAAATATGTAAAATTCATATCTAAGAATATATTTTACAATTGTAAAATTGTCAAGAAAAATGATTTAGATTTTACACTTTTACAAATGTAAAAATAGGGTATAGTTGGATTTTATCAAACAGATATCCCTCCATAGACTGAAAAGGCAATAATGAATACAAACCTAACCATTTGCCCCACTCATTAGCATAGGACGGTGCGATTCCAAAATCTTAGCATTCAGTCTCGAGTAAACTCAAAGCTTTCTGTAAATAATAAAAAAGTTTATTTATATATAGTCAAATGAAGCTACTTTATTTACATCTATTTCATCAACAGTATAAACATTAAACTTTTCTTTACCAATAATAATATGAAAGAAAAAAGGTAAAGAATGTGTTGACTTCTTAAAACAATCAACAACTGAAACTTCATCTAATTTGGATATCTGAGGAATAGCTTGAGGATGAGAATGCCAGTCCCCCAAATAGTGATATCCCTTCGTAAACATATCATTTATATCATTCTGTTCTTGAATTCTGTTTGGAATAACACGATAAAATGAAAAATAAGCTTCTGTTGTTTTCGTAATTTGATTAATTAAAAATACATTACCACAAACACGACCAAATAGCTGTCCACTAATTTCATAAGAAAAAAAATTTTTTTGCCTATTATTATACAAGAAATCAATAACATTATTATCAATTTCAAGAAAATTCTTTCCATTGATATCTATTTTATACATTTATTGACCTCTTTACAACATTGGCAACCACAAGGCACTTGCAAATCAAAAATGCCATTATAATCAACCGACCTATTATCTAATACTGCCTGTGCACTTTCAAATATTTCTTTTGCACAAACAAATACTTTATGAGATGTCGTTCTAATACTTCCAAGCAAAGAACTTAATGCAATATCAGAAATCAGAGAACATGAATATAACATTTCATTTATGCCATAAGGCATAAATGTAGCTCCACAAGATGGTAATGATACTAAATTAGATTTTACTACTTTTGAAATATAATATTTAAACTTACCATTTTCAAAAAAACAATTAAAACACCCCATACCTTTCTTAGTCAAAATAGCATGACCGACACAAGCTCTCTCTTCCAAAAAACCATAAAGGACATCTGGAAACTCTTTATCTTTAATAAATTCATTATTTATGGACATTTGTAATGAAAACTCACCAATCAACGACAAAATTAAATCATACTCTTTCATAATACTAAAACAATCTCTAAAATCGTTAACTTTCGGTTTTATACTTACAAATGGATACTGAGCTGTCATTTTATTTGCCAATGCCTCAGCTTTATATTTACCAACATCATCCGTTCCTAAATAATGCCGAGAAACGTTCTCATAATTAAGAACCTCTTTATCAATCAATAATAACTCACCAACCCCTGCCTGAGCTAAGCTATTAGCAACATAGCTTCCAACAGAACCCAAACCAATAATACATACCCTTTTGTTTTTTAATATTAGTGCCGAAGGATTACTATCTCTTCCATAAACCCATGAAAAATCAGCTCTTTCGATATTTATTTTCTTTAATTTATGCCTATGCAATAATAAAGGAGAAATAGTATAGGGGCGGAAACCTCTATTTTTATAAAAAGCTTTAGCGTTAAATGCCCTGATAGTGTTTTCAATAAGTTGAAAACCTGCTAACGCAATGCCATTTTTAGTATGAACCTTACATAAAAAATATTTTTCATTTTTTTTAGCACTATTTATTACTTTACATACAGAAAGAAACTTCTTAGATGTTAATCTTTCTTTCAATAAATTAAACAAATCAGAACCTGTTTGGGGATATTGGCGAGGGTAAAAATTATCAATTATGTCTATAATGGAAACAATATATTTTTCAAATTGGTAGTTTTTCCCTTTTGTTCTTTTTAAGAAATTAATAATATCAATATCCTTTGACGCTATAATATTAATTTTATCTTCTTTATACCAACATCTATAAAAAAAAGCTGTTTCATCATTAGCAGATAAATCCAACAAACTTATAACATACATCCCACTATCTAAATGTCTCAGCCAATATGAATTAAAGCCATTCATAAAATCCTCAATAAGTTCCCCCTTAGAATTTGCTTCAATAAGGTTTATCATTTCAGAATAAGCTTTGACAAATTTATCAACAGGATTAGCGATAAATTCTTTTTCTGGTCTCAAACACAAATACCCATTTTCTTCTGTATGAGGAAAATCAAGATACCTATCTTCTAAATAAGGCATCGCAACATGAACTTGTGAAAATGGAAACCTATTATCGACAAAAAGATAAAATATCTCACAATCACCATTTTGGAGCTTAATAACAACTCTCCAACCTTTAATCGGTCTCTTTTTTTTATATTTTTCTAACTCTTTTTGACTTAAACGACTAAAAGGAATACCATTTGCTAAAAAAAAACTTTTTTCTACAGTTTCAATTGCCTGACTAAAATCACTAGGCACATGCGTACCCTCCCAGAGCACCTTCTTTTTCGACCTTAACAAGATTTTCAGATGCTAATTTTGAAGGCCCTATAAAACTTTTTCCAACTTTTTCAAATTCTTCTTTTGCATTAAATAGAATTCCCCAAGATTTGATGACATTTTCATAATGAGTATTAGACATTTTACTTATGTTACTATCATACTCTTTAATTTTATCATTTAATAGCCTACGAAAAAACTCTGTTTTGGATGTTTTACCAAAATCAACCAACATTTTCCCTTCTAGTACTGGATGTTCAATCGTTAAATCTTTATTAAGTCTATTCAATATTCTGCGGCCTGTACTTAAAAAAGTACTATCCAATCTTTCTTTATCTTTATTATCAATACTCCCATATACCTCATCAACAAGTTTTGATATTATAAAGCCTGAGGGAACATCATCTCCTTCCTTTTCGTTATTTCGAATAAAAGATTTAAATAATCTGACAACTCTCCTCATTTGGTCATTATCATCATTTGGACTTTTGTCTTTGACAGCATGATTAAACCAACTCGTAACTCCCTTAGGGTCAGTTTCCTCCCAATCATCCTTTCCAGCCAATTTCAGACCTTCATTTGTTTCTTTATAAACAGGTATATCGACATGATAACCTTCGCAATATTTTATTCTAACACAATTTTTTTCTATACTTGGTTTATCCTTAAACCTACTATCATCCTTAAAAATATCATGAATTAATGATTTAGCTTCACTTGGTGTTAATTTTCTACTGTATTCATTAACTAATAAGTTTTCATCAATTTTAATTCCATCGTCAATATCATAATCATTTTCCTTATCCTGAACCATTGTATGCATTGCATAAGAACCTTGAATAACAAAACTCTTTTCACTAATAGCATACTTTTTATCTATATTGTTAATAATTCTAGATCTATTACAATTACGACGTTCTCTCATTTCGTCCTGCTGTTCTTTTAATAATGTTACATAATCATCATGATAACGTTCCAATTCCCTTGAAAAATCCATTTTCATCCCTTTCCCTAATTAAACAAATCTGCTATTATCTCTTCTTGTCGTGTTTTGTCTAATAAATATTTACTATAAACTTTTTCCCCATCATGTTTAGATAATGTTAACAATGCATTAACCGCTTCATCTGTCGTGCCATCCAAAGATATATGTTTAGACTCTTCTGAAGAAGGAACACTTTGATATTGTTTTAAATCTATATATTCAACATTATCTGTTGAATTACAAAGAAAACGCATCATAGAATCATATGTTTTAGACTGAGACGACATAGCTAAATTTGATATTTTAACACCACCTAACCATCCACAAATCCCTCTATTATGATTTTTAGAACTAATAACCTCACCACATGCAGTATCGCAAGTCCCCAAAGAAAATAACTGAATTTTTGAAGCAGACACATTTTTTTGTCGTAGAATTTCTTTGGCCTCTATTAATGCCAATAAAGATGGATTATTCATACACAGCCCTCCATCAACAAAAAACTGCTCAACATTATCATCTGGACATTTTGTATGATATATAGGAAATATTAATGGAGCTGCTGAAGTAGCCATACAAACATCTACTAAAGGGTAATTATCATCTCTATTTTTTCCTTCTATATGAGAAGTCTTAAATACCCAAAGACTACTAGTACTAGCATTAATTGTTGGCACACATACTGCAATACCTCTTATTCTATACATTTCACCTAATGTTTTATTAAAAAAAATCTCTTTTAGAGATGATTTAAGAAAAGTTTGCCCTTCAATCCTTTTTTTCTTGCCTGCTATTATCCATTTAAGTGCTCTAGCTGATACTTTTTTGGGAATAGGATTGGGAAAAATATTCTTACCCTTAGATTTATATAGTTCAATTATTTTATCCAAAGTAATACCATTAGCTAAAGCTATTGCCAGAATCCCTCCTGTACTTGTCCCTACTATTAAATCAAACTTTTTACCAATATCATATTCTCCATTTTTTCCAAACCTACATGCTAAAGTTTTAAGAAAATTAGCACTATAAATTCCTCTCATGCCTCCACCATCTATTGAAAGCACTCTAAATACTTTTTTAACTTCAATCATACTCTTCCCATAATTTTAAATGAACCGTTTATTTAATATAATGGTAGATAAAATTTAAATAAAAATCAATATCATAAGCATTGAAAACAAACTTATTTTCTAAAAGCTAGCCTAATCACCTGATGCATATTGGTATAAGGGTAACCAGCCTCTTCTAATCCCAAATTATCAGCATTAGCAATTGCAGAATCCAAATTATTTTTCAAATCATTAAAAATATCTGTTTTGGCCTTCAATTGCTTAACTGTATACTGAGTTTGAAATTTCTTATTGTATTCAGCTCTAAATGTTTCGCAGCATTCTTGGGCATCTTTAAAAGGTTGATTAGTTTTCTTCAAATGCAATAAAAGCCAATATTCATAACAAGGCACAGAGATAGCATCTACAAAACCTGCCTTTTTACATTGCTGAATAACTTTCTTAAATTTTTCATCATCACAATCATCTTTATCAAAAAGACAATAAATTTGTACGGTTCCTTTGTCTTTGAATAATTTCTGTTTTTCTTTTGCACTTCTTAAAACATTTTCAGGGCTTGTTCCATAAGCTTCTTCTGCTTTGATGTTAATACCTTTGGCTTTCCCTAAACCCTGCATATAATATTTTGAAGATTTACTGTCTTCGCAAATGAATAGATGTAGCGGGCGTAATTGTCTATTTTGTTGAGTCCTTGCCATCGGTTAGTCTCCGCTGATATTTGGAACAGCTCCAAAGATGCCATACATATATTCATTATAAAAAGCACCTTTTTTTCTTTTGATTTGTTTGAAATCACTCAAAGAATATAAATCGCTGGAGTAGCCATTTTCCTTGGATATAAACCAAATTTGGTCTCTGGTCAGATGCCCTCCATCCATCAAATAGTGGGCGTGAGAAGTAAAGATAAGCTGTGCTCCTTTCGGATTCGTTTCTGGATTATTAAACAGTTCAACCAAATATTTAACCAAGTGAGGATGAAGAGAGTTATCTAATTCATCTACAAAAAGTATGCTGCCTTTCTCTAAAACCCAGAAAATATCTTCTGATAAACACAGTAACATTTGCGTTCCATCAGATTCTTCCAACATAAAATCAAATGTAATTTCTTGTCCATTTTCACTTTTATGTGTTGAAAATAAACCATCCCTATTAACTATTAACTTAGTAATTGGAATATCTGCCTTTCTTAAAAATTCAACCTTTTGGAGCAAATTAGATTTTGATAATGATATTTTATCTTTCAAAACTTCCTTATAGTCACTACTAAGAATATCTATATCCATAATCCAGTTATATATGTCCAAAATGTATTTGTCTTGATTATTCCTGTTATTAACCAACTCACTAACAAGGAGTCTGGTTTTGATTGTCTGTTTAGCTATTTCTTTATCAAGACCATAAGGACTGCTAAATTCCGTTAGTGTTCTCTTAAATAAACATTTTTCTCTTTTATCTTCTTCTAATTCAGTATAATAAGCATCTTCCTTTACAATGCCATCATTATTTAGTTCAACGAAATATTTATATACCACTTTGTTTTTTACAAATTCAAATTCAAAAGTAGAATTTTTCTCGGTATCACTCAGTTTATAAGCAGGAACTTCCATCTGCTCATTAAATCTTTTCAAATAGCTCATTTCCATTAAACCTTGGAAGTAAGATACTGCGTGTATAAAGCTTGATTTACCAGAAGCATTAGCTCCAAAAATTGCTGATGTTCTATAAACACAAGGTGCTTTTTTATAACCAGTTTCAATAGCATTGCTAATGGAGCCATTATTGGTTAATGGCTCCATTGAAAATTCGGCTTTATCTTTAAAGCTTTTATAGTTACTAAATTTGAAATTTATCAGCATATAATCACCATTCTTTGTAAATTTTTCGCACAAACATAATGTTAACATAGTAAATACTATCAAATAAGTCAACAAATACTTTATTTTATCACTCCATTATCATTTTAGAAAACACCTAATATTGGTAAAAATCTAAAATAGAATAAGGCTTTTATAAATTTCCTTATCGGTAAATTTTAATCACAAAAAATTTTTTTGAATAAAAAAATTCCCTATCGGTAAAATTTTGTAGGTTGTTGTATAGAGCTATAATCTACGCAAAATATGCGGAGATTAGACTAGTTTTTCTCCGCAAAAAAAACAACATCCCAAACTAACCAGATGATTCCGAAAGACATCACCTAATACCCAATTTTCTCAATATCAACATATTGGCAAATTATTTCATTTAATTCTTTTCTGATTTCATCAGTGGGAATAGCAGACCGCTCATCATACTTATCCCAACCACGTGCTTTTTTCAATATTTCGCCTAACGCTTTCGCCATATCATCAGCCTGTTTATGGCGTTCCAATTCAATAGAATTAAAATTTTCACTCTCTGTATCAAATTCAAATGTTACCTTCATATTATCCACGCTCCACTTCACTTAATTCTTCAATATCTTCTAAATTGCCACATCTACGCAAGTAATCAAATCCACCATCAACGGCTACTGCTCCACACTTACAAAATTTGAAATCATTTACAGATACACTTTCTATAATATCACCACATTTTTTACATCTTATCTTATTTTTTACAATTTTTCTTGCATTAAAAAATTCTCCTGTATCATCAGATTTCCCTATCATATTTTAATCCCTCATTATACTAATCATTAAATTACAAAAATCTCATTTTAGAAAATACCCAATATTGGGCATTTTCTAAAATAGAAATTTACCAACCCTACATAAAAGACTGAATTATAACTGAGCAACTCTTGCTTTGATAACCTCAATAATCCTATCATAAACAGGATTATAAGTCTTTTCAGCTATCGTCATTTCCTTGAGTTTTTCTGCCTGCACAATGATTTCTGCAGCCAATTTATCCAAAATGTCATTAATAAGTTGAGATTTCACGCCAAGTTCTTTTGCCATTACCATAAAATTGGTTCTGGTAATTCTGTCAGGTTCATACTCGCCACCAATAGACATTGACACTTCTTTGGCCAGTTGCGGATAAACTTGGGTAGATACCAAGTCATACAAAGGAGAAAGAACATACCCGTTTGCAGTATGCAAATAACAGAAATTCTTCCCGTGAGCATCAGAATTGCCAATTAAAAAGTTAAAAACAATACTTTTCAGGAAATGCAATTCATCTTTTGCCTTGTTTGCCAGATTATTATGAATAAACTGAAAACATTGCTTAATACTAGGCCCACCTTCAGTTCTTTGATATTTTTTATTGGATAGTCCCAAACCTTGGCAAAAATCTTCCTGCTGGATTCGCTGAACAGTATTCTGTCTGTCAAATCGTTTTGTCATATAAGCCGTTACTGTGTCAAACTTCTTAATCTTACATTCAGCAACATTTAATCCAGTAAGACCTGCTAACCTCATACAAAAATATTCATTATAAATTAGGTCAGGGAAGTTCCGATTCTCAGGTTTTAAAATCCAAGTGGAAATATACTTATCGGATGGCTTATAATACTTATCGTCATCAGGAAAAATTGTTAAAGCTAGTTTTTCTTGTGCTCCTGCAAGCGATAAACGAATACCTTCACCTGTTAATAACGGAGTTTGAGAAAGCTTATTCAGAAGAGTAGCCAACTCTTCTTCGGATATTTCTTCCAAAGTATCATTAAAAATCGGTAACATATCCTGAGGATAGAGCGAAACAGCACCAGCACATTCTCCGCCTAATTCTCTTAATAATGCAAATGGATTATTGAGCGAAACTTGCTTTATCTGGGCGATTTTCTTTACCACATCTCCTTCGGGCAATAAATTAGAAAAGAAACTTCGTGTTTCTTTATCACCAAAAGCATCCTTTTGCAGAGGAAGTTGATGAGCAATCGCCTCTGTTGCATCATCTGAATATTTGAAACTCAATCTAGAATTATGTTCTTTCAAAATCCCGATTTTTTTATTGTGAAAATAGACATCAAGCAAATTCATTGATTTTCTCCATCAATTTTTAATTTAATTCCCAGCATATCCAGAACATATAATACTTTGCCAATTTGACAGGTTTCTTTGCCCGATTCCAAATCAACAATAAACCGCACACCGACATTGCATAAACCAGCCAACTGTGGCTGGGTGAGTTTTTGCTCTTTACGTTTCTTTCTTATCATATCTGCCAAATCTTTTGTTTTCATAAATTTCCTCATCGGTAAATTTTCACTATAAAGAAAACCTTTTGAATAAAAAATTTCCCCATCGGTAAATATACACTATTAAATGATAAAATGTCAACAAAAATTTCCCGTTCGGTAAAGCTAAAAACTAAAAAACAAAAAAAGTGCGATTCCTTGCTTAATTTGTGCAAAAAATCGCACTTATTAAAGTATATTATTCAAAATAATTTAATTGGAAACTGATGGAGTTGTCTCGCTTGCAATCCAATCTCTTATAAAATTTTCTGTTTTAGAGATATTTTCTTTCTTTTTCTCTTTGGCTGAACCATCAACCTTATTTGTTTCAGTTTCAATCCAATCAGTTAACCAATCCCAAGTTTTATTAGACATCTTTTTTTCTCCTCTTTCATTTAAGATTTTAGTATTTTGGTTTTCCATTATTTTTCTCCGTAAAATTTCGTTATTTCTTTAATTATTTTTGTGTTATAATCGTTTAAAGCCTCCATATCAGGCATCTTCATTGTGTTATGTCATTGTCTGCCCTCCGTTAAATTTTCATTATTTCCATCCGTTTATATCAATGGTTTCATCCCTAACAGAGTTCAACAATTCGTCAACTTCGGAGCACCATAATAAAAACAGACCCCTAACGGGTCTTTTTTTTATGGTAAAAGCACTTGCTGGTTTGTAACGCCGCAACAGTAGGCTAAAAAATGTTACAAATACTTTGCAAAAGCAAAATTATTGAACCTAACGGCGAAATTTACGGGTAGAACATAACCTTTACAGTCTCCTAAATTTGATAGGCGGTAAGGTTTTTATGATATAATTTAAAATTAAAATAATGGGAGCAACAAATTGCTCCCTCATCTTACGGCATTTCCAGCCTTATTATATATGTGTTGACCGTCTAATTAATCTCTGAAAAAAATTACGTCATTCACATAACACCTAATATTATGCCGATATTATTGTTGAAATGTCAATAGTTATATTATAGCCTATATCAAGTTGTTTGCATATAAGGTAGATAGCCATGAAATATCGTCTAGGTCTTGATTTGGGTGTTGGTTCAATAGGAAGTGCAGTCATTGAGCTTGATAATGAAAATAATGCAAAAGATATTATTGATGCAGGTGTCCGTATTTTTGAAGTTTCAGAAGGCGCCGAGGAGAGAAGACTTAAAAGAACAGCCCGTAAAAATTTGGTCAGAACCAAAAAACGGTTGGAGCTCTTAGCTAAAAAGCTTTTTGAAAATGGCTTATGGCCGAATGAAAATCCTGAAGGAACCGATAAACTAAAAAGCAAATATCCTTATAAAATCAGAACAGATGCCTTAAACGAAAAATTGGTAAGCCCTTATTATGTCGGACGAGCCGTTTTGCACATAGCCAAACATCGCGGGGCAGGTTTTGTCTCGGCCAGTGAAGAAACAGAAGAGGAAATCTTAGAAGAGGGTGAAAAGTCAAAAGCTAAAAAGTCTTCTTATGATATGATGCTACATCACCTGAAAGAAACAAATTCCAAAACCATCGGTGAATTTTTTTATAATAAAATAATCTCCGGCAAAGGAAACGATAAAACAGTTCGTCAGAAAAAATATGCTATTGAAAAAAATATTGTAGATTACGCAATCCCTCGCTACCTTGTTAAAGATGAATTTAATAAAATTTGGGATAAACAAGCCGAATTTTATCCGCAAATGAAAAAAGAAAATTTAAAAAAAGAAATTTACGACATTTTATTTTATGAACGTCCGGCAGCACCTTATGCTACAGGTAAATGCATTTATTTCAGAGAAGAAGACCGTTTGTTAAAAGCCCACCCGTTATCGGAAATGCGTCGTATTTATGAAGAAGTCAACAACATCCGCATTTTAAACGATATGAACAAAAGAAAATTAACCTTGGAAGAAAGAGATTCTATCGTTAATGAACTATTGCTGAAAGGGCAAAATGCAGGTAAGCAAGCAATAAAAAAATTGCTCAATTTGTCAGCCCAACACAAAATTTCTTTGGTTGATGACAGAGTAATCAAGGCCTATTTATATTCTCGTCCCGAATTTGCAAATAACGAACATTTGCAGAATATGAACGAAAATGAGCTTTCATCTTTTATTGAATTTTTGGCCGAGCCTAAAATGTCAAAGGATAAAAATGCTCGTTTATACAACGAAGATGCGTTAATCGAATATCTTAAACCTATTCTGAAGATTGATGACGAAAAAGAAATCGGCAACCTTTTAACCAAATTGCCCAAAGGACGGGGAATGTTAGGCATAAGTGCCACAAAAATTATCCTCGAAAAATTAAAAGAAGATGTATTAACTCATCGTGAAATTACCGACAAATTGGCGGAAACGGATAAACGATTTATGGCAGAGGAAGAAATCGCTCGCCAGAATCAGGGAAAATGTTTCCAGCTTCCTTATTATGGAGAAATTTTACAAACAGATACGGCCCCGCTTCCGCCTTTAATGATAAATAACAACAAAAGCCTTAACCCTGATGAGATAAGATGGGGCAAAATCGCCAATCCTGCCGTACATATGATTCTCAATCAAATTCGCTTGGTTGTTAATGAAATTATTAAAATTTATGGCAAGCCTTATGACATCAATATTGAGCTTGGTCGTGATGTCGGTATGTCAACAAAGAAGAAAAAAGAATTTGAAAACCAACAAAAACAAAATGAAAAACTTAATGAAGAGGCTAAAAATTATTTAAAAGAGCATAAAATTGCCATAAATAACAAAAATATTTTAAAATATAAACTAGCCAAAGAGCAAGGCTGGAAAGATGCTTACAATCCGACACAAAATATTTCCTCTATATTTACGGGTATGGAAATTGAGCATATTATTCCTCAGGCCAAAGGCGGAACAGATACATATAACAACCTCTGTTTAGTTAACAGCAATGACAACTTAAACAAAGGCGACCGATATGCCTATGAATATTTTGAAGAAACAAAAACACAAGAAGAAATAAGAGAAATTTTAAAAAATGCCCGTTCCCGCACCCCTCAGAAATCCTGGCGTTTTGAAGCAGATGCACGTGAAAAGTATGAAGAAAGCGGCGATAAAGAAGAGAGCACGCGTTATCTGACGGATACCCGCTATGTGGCAAAAATGGCTCAGCGATATTTGCGGGCTATTGTCGATTGCTCTGATTGTGACGAAGTTATGCAAACTCGTATTTTGGCGGTCAAAGGCGGACAAACGGCCAAATTGCGCCAACATTGGAATTTATATGGTCTGGAATATGATTTAATGGGACTTGATATTCCAAGATATGTCAATTGCCCTCCTTACTGGCTGGAATTGGATACAGGCGAAATTATAGAGGGAATAAACAAACCCGATATTGATGGCAAATGGAAATTTTTTGATAAGGCAAAAAATAAAGAATGGCAACCCAAACCGCGTATTGACCACCGACATCACGCCATGGATGCCATAACGGTTGCTTGCGCAAATCGCGGATTGATTCAAAAAATGGCAGAAGAAAATGACATTAACAAAATTCATTATCCGTTGCCTTTAACTTCTGTCGAATCTTTGGCCGATTTCAGGCGAAAAGTCATTTCCTGCCTAAAAGATATCAAAGTCTCGCACAAGCCTAATCATAGCAAAGCCGGACAATTTCATAAAGAAACAGGTAGAACCGTTTTGTGTCAAAATCCTGATGACCCAAATTCTTTAATCACTGTTTATTCTCGCAAAATTTTACAGGTGGTAAAATCGGCTAAAGATTTAACGAAACTGCTTATTCCCGAAACAATAAAAAATGAATGGCACGAGGATATTGCAGAGCATAAAGCTAAACAGGCTAAGTTAGTACAAGATTTTGAACTCTATATGAATACGGCGGAACAAATTTTAATTGCCGAAAATGAACAGGGCGTGGCCGAAGGTAAAAAGGAAATCAAAATTACCGAAGGAAGAATTTTATTAAAAGCGTTCCGCATTATTCAAGATAAAGGCCTATGGAAAGGCGATAAATTCAGATGTTATGAAAATAATTCTTCTTTAGTTTATATTAAAAAACACGGCGTTGCTTATGAGGGGCGAAACAACCATTGCGTAGATTTTTACCAAAAAAACGGTAAAATCGGCTGGGAAGTTATTAAACGCTTTGATGCAAACCAGGCCGATTTTGAGCCTCAATGGAAAAAAGAAGGCGGAAAAATTATCTGGTCTGTCCAACAAGGAGATATTTTAGAACTTGATACGCCTGATGAATGGAAACAATATACCGACAAAGAAAGATGTTTGGCAAAAGTGAAGAAGTTTAGTAATGGTGCTGTTACTATTGATTTTGTTAGCGATGCCCGTATGACTTCGCCTAAAGATAAAAATTTACAATATATGTTTGTTGATAGTCTTGTAAATAGAGGATTAAGTTATTTTACAAACAACAAAGCACGTAAAATTGAATTGACACCATTCGGCAAAATCAAAAAGAAACATAAGGCTCTCTGGAATGGCACGAAGACAGCGGCTTGAAACTCTGACAGGATGGTCAATGATGTGGATAATCTGTATGTTTGACATTCCTGTTCGCACCAGAACTGAAATGCGCAAAGCAACAAGATTTCGCAATTTATTACTCGATAATGGTTTCGTGATGAAACAGTTTTCGGTATATATTAAGCCGGTTAAAAGTTTATCCGTCGGACAAACAACCACGAAAAAGCTTTCAAAATTTATTCCTGATAACTCATCTATCTCATTTATATATATTACAGATAAACAATATCTGATGACGGAAAATTATTTAGGCAAAAATTTTGAAGAAAATGAAGAATCGATTCGCGAAAAAAATGGTCAATTACTGTTGTTTTAACCATAAGAAAATATGTTTTTAAAGTTACAATAAGGCCTTGAAATTATTTTATTTCAAGGCCTTATGCTATTAGATAAAGTATCAGAGATTAATTAGACGGTCAACTATAACGGAATTATTCCGGAATTTGCTCTTATGTCGAAAGTATCAGAGATTAATTAGACGGTCAACTATAACTTGTTCAACGTCCACCAAAGCGTATTGTCAAAAGTATCAGAGATTAATTAGACGGTCAACTATAACGTCATTATTAAACTCCTTGCTGTTGACGGCAAAGTATCAGAGATTAATTCTGCTGTCATGTGCATCTGTTTCAAACTTTGTAAATTCCTCA
>JABLTO010137934.1_pt1 | contig 26649 bp, 21 predicted proteins | sample 7160091 | NCBI WGS metagenome assembly JABLTO01 (sample SAMN14651225, study PRJNA627086) | human gut metagenome | isolation source: feces | host: Homo sapiens
GCCCGGTGCGGCGGGGTGCCGGTGTTCACGGCAGAACGGGAGGTGCTGGCCAAACTCACCGGCTTCGCCCTGACCCGTGGGGTGCTGTGCGCCATGCGGCGGCCGAAATTGCCCACCGTGGAGGAGCTGTGCGCGGACGCCCACCGGGTGGCGGTGCTGGAGGGCATCGTGGACCCCACCAACGTGGGCGCCATCTTCCGCTCCGCCGCCGCCCTGCACATGGACGCGGTGCTGGTCACGCCCACCTGCTGCGATCCCCTCTACCGCCGCGCGGCACGGGTGAGCATGGGCACCATCTTCCAGGTGCCCTGGACCCGCATCGGTGACAAGGCGGCGGACTGGCCCCACCCGGGGTTGGAGCGTCTGAACGCCCTGGGGTTCCAGACGGCGGCCATGGCGTTGAGCGACCGAGCCATCGGCATCGAAGACCCGGTGCTGAAATCGGCGGACAAGCTGGCCATCGTGCTGGGCACCGAGGGGGACGGTCTGGCAGAGGAGACCATCGCCCGGTGCGACCACACGGTGTGCATCCCCATGTCCCACGGGGTGGACTCCCTCAATGTGGCGGCGGCCAGCGCGGTGGCCTTTTGGGAGCTGCGGTATCGGTGACGTGAGATGAAAAGGAGCCTTCGGGCGCGTCTTTTTCGCTTTACAAAGATTTTACGCAATCTGACAGGTAGATTTCACAGGTGGCTGATAAGATGAACAAACCGTGTGTTGGGCACACCTGGTAGATCCTGCTGAGAAGGGGCTTCCGGCGGGGGATGCCAGGTGTGTACTCATAATTTTCCAAGGTTTGGATAACATAGAGAAAGTGTGCCCACAGCGGGAGAGGAGGAAAATAGGATGAAACAGGCGATCATTGACATCGGCTCCAACTCCATGCGGCTGACGGTGTATGAAATCGTGGGTGAAAAGTTTAAGATTTTATTCCGGGAGAAAAGTATGGCTGGACTGGCCGGATACGTAGAGGAAGGGCGGCTGTCGGCAGAGGGCATCGCCCGGGCGTGCAGCGGGCTGCTGGAGTTCCGGGAGCGGCTGGCAGCGCTGGACATTTTGAACGTGGCCGTCTTCGCCACGGCCTCCCTGCGGAACATCTTCAACACGGCGGAGGCGGTGTGGGCCATCCAGACGGCCACCGGCTTTTCCGTGGAGGTGCTCAGCGGGACAGAAGAGGCACTGCTGGGCTACTACGGCGCGGAATTGGAGGCGTCCAGCCCCAGCGGTGCGTTTTTGGACATCGGCGGCGGCAGTACGGAAGTGGTGGTCTTCGACCGGGGCGAGCCGGTCCAGTCCGCCAGCTTCCAGGTGGGGTCGCTGAGTTTGTACCGCAGCTACGTAAAGAAAATCTTGCCCGGCGACGGCGCGCTGAAACGGATGAAAGAGGCCATCGGCGAGGCAGTGGAGGGGAAGGGGCTGCTGGACTTTTCCACCTGCTCCCCCCTGGTCTGTGTGGGCGGCACAGCACGCGCTACTTTGAAGCTGTGCAAAAAGGTGTACCACCTGAAGCCGGGCACTCGGGCGGTCACTGTGGAGCAGCTGGAAGGGCTGTGTGAGCTGCTGGAGACCGGCAATCAGGAGGCCATCGACCTGATGCTCCGCCACGTGCCCGAGCGCATCCACACCATGGTGCCGGGTCTGCTTATCCTGCGCCATGTGGCGCGGCTGTTTGAGGCGAAGGAATTGGTGGTGTGCAAATACGGCGTAAGGGAGGGGTATTTGTGCCAAAAGGTGCTGAAAATCGGCCAGAACGATACCGATACACCCAAAATCGAGAGCTGAGCTGGCTGCGCTTCAACCAGCGCGTCTTAGAGGAGGCGGCGGACGAGGACAACCCGCTGCTGGAGCGGTTGAAGTTCGTGGCTATCTTCTCCAGCAACCTGGATGAGTTCTTCATGGTGCGGGTGGGCAGCCTCTTCGACCTGGCCGCGGTCTCTCCGGAGGCGGTGGACAACAAGACGGGCATGACGCCCATCCAGCAGCTGCGGCGCATCTATGAGACGGTGCCGGGGCTCATCGAACAGAAGAAACGCATCTACGCCGAGGTGCGCGCCGCACTGGCAGAGGCGGGGGTGGAGGATGTGACCTATCCGTCCCTGAGCGCCAAGGAGGAGAAGACCGTTGATCGGTATTTTAAGGCCGACATCCTGCCCATCCTGTCCCCCATCATCATCGGCAGCCACCACCCGGTGCCCCATCTGGTCAGCAAGCAGCTTTACGTGGCTGCCCGGCTCCAGGACAAGAAGGGGAAGAGTGCGGTGGGCATCCTGCCGGTGCCTCAGTCCCTGCCGGCCTATGTGGCGCTGCCGGACAGCGATCTGCGGTTCATCCGGACGGAGGAGATTTTGCTCCACTGGGCGCCGACCCTGTTCGGGGCGTATCAGGTGCTGGAGACCTGCCTCATCAGCGTGACCCGGAACGCGGACATCAGCTTTGACGAGGAAAAGTTCGAGGACACCGAGGAGGATTTCCGGAAACAGGTGCTGAAGCTGCTGAAAAAGCGGGGGCGGCTGGCGGTGGTGCGGATGGAACTGAACCACGAGATTTCTGAACAGTTTTTTACCCGCCTGACCAAGCTGGTGCAGGTGGATGGAGAACAGTGCTTCGTCGATCCCTGTCCGCTGCAAATGGGCTATGTGTTCACCCTGGCCGGAGCGCTGTCCCGGGGGAAGGCCAAGCGGCTGAGCTATCAGCCGTACACCTCTCGGTGGCCGGAGGACTTGGAACGGGACAAGGACATCCTGCCCCAAATTCAGCGGCGGGACAGACTGCTGTTCTATCCCTTCGATTCGGTAGAACCCTTCCTGCGCCTGCTCAGCGAGGCGGCGGAGCGGCCGGACGTGCTGTCCATCAAGATCACCATCTATCGCCTGGCGTCCTCCTCCAAGATTGCCCACATCCTCTGCCGGGCGGCGGAGAATGGGAAGGAAGTGCTGGTGCTCATGGAGCTGCGGGCACGGTTTGACGAGGCCAACAACGTGGCCTGGTCGGAGCTGTTGGAGGAGGCTGGGTGCCAGGTGGTGTATGGCATGGAGGGGTTCAAGTGCCACAGCAAAATCTGTCTCATCACCCTCCGGGACAAGGGCAAGATGGGCTATATCACCCAGATCGGCACTGGCAACTACAATGAAAAGACCAACGCCATGTACACCGACCTGACCCTGATGACCGCTGACGAGGGGATTGGCCAGGACGCGGTGCGCTTTTTCCGCAATATGCTGGTCAACGACCTGGCGGGGCAGTATCAAGAATTGCTGGTGTCCCCCTACGGCATCAAGGACCAGCTCTGCGCCCTCATCGACCAGGAGATGGAGAAGGGGGCGGACGGTTATATCTGCATCAAGGCCAATTCCGTCACCGAACGGGGCATCATCGACAAGCTCCGGGCGGCGTCTCAGGCGGGGGTGCAGGTGGAGCTCATCATCCGCGGCATCTGCTGTCTCCTGCCCGGCGTGGAGGGGGAGACGGAGCGCATCCACGTGACCAGCATCGTGGGGCGGTTCTTGGAGCACGCCCGCATCTACTGCTTCGGCAAGGGGGCGGACGCCAAGATGTACCTGTCCTCCGCCGACCTGATGACCCGGAACCTGAAACGGCGGGTGGAGATCGCCTGTCCGGTCCACGACCGGGAGATGCGGGAGCAGCTGCAATGGGTGCTGGACTGTCAGCTGCGAGACAACGGGAAGGCCAGCTTCCTCTGTCCCGATGGCACGTACCACCGGAAGGAGCACACCCTGTCCGCCCCCTGCAACAGTCAGGAGCAGTTCATGGCGGAGTCCTTCCACCGGCCGGCGGAAGCGGAGCCGGAGCCAGTGGGGTTCTGGCAGCGGATGCTGGGACGCTGGGGGCATGGACGCGAAAAGGAAGTCCAATAAAGAGAACAAACCGGAGCCATCGGGGGATGGTTCCGGTTTGTTGGTTTTCGGGGGGATTTAGTTGACAGTCAGCCGGGCGGTGAGGGGGTCGGTCAGGCGGCGGCTGAAGAATTTGACCACGAAGCCGGTGCAGAGGGCGGCGATGATGGTGCCCTCCCGGGTGCCGACGATGGCGCCTTCAAAGAAGAGCAGGGAGAGGATGAGGGCTATCAGGACGCAGGAGATGTCGAAGACCACCTTGATGGTGCCAAATTCCTGGTGGGCCACGTCGGAGATGGCTTTCACGAAGGCTTCGCCGGAGTTCATGATCTGGTCGGCGATGACGGAGAGGGTGATGCCGAAGCCCAGGACCACGGTGCCCGCCAGTACCATGAGCAGGCGTACCGCATAAACCTGGACGGGGAGGAAGGAGACCAGCCGCATGCCGAAGTCGGTGAACCAGCCGAAGAGGAAGGAGAGGGGGATCTGCAGGAACTGGATGGGCTGGAAGTTCCGGCGGAGGAGCAAAATTTGCCCCAGGATGAGGACGCAGTTCCAGAGGATGAGCCAGCTGCCCAGGGTCAGGTCGGTGAACTGGTAGCTCAAGACGTTGGCCACCGAGGAGATGGGGGAGACGCCCAGCTCGCCCCGCTTGGTCAGCGCTACGCCCAGGGCGGCGAAGAACAGGCCGATGACCAGCAGGCCGTAGCGTTTGGCGATTTCTTTCTTATCCATTGGGATCTGCCTTCATTCTTGTCATGTTGTCCCGTACCCGGCTCAGCAGTGCCCGCAGCTGGGTCTGTTCCGTCGGGGTGAAGTCGTCATACGCCTGTGCCTCGATGGCCTCAAACTCAGTCGCCACCCGCTCCGCCAGCGCGCGACCCTGGTCGGTCAGGTGGACGGAGAGGCTCCGGCGGTTGCCGTTCTGGGTCTGGCGGCGGATGAGGTCTTTGCGCTCCATGCCCAGCAGCACCGACGTGATGGTAGCCGGTTCGATGCGGCAGGCGGCGGCGATGTCCTTTTGCACCGCGCCGTCGTGGCAGCGCAGGTAGTCCAGTACCTTGGGCTGGCCGGGGGTCAGACCGGTGTCCCTGATGCGGGTCATGAGCAGCTTTTGGAAGGTGAGATGGTCGGCGAGGAGCAGATAGTGCAGGGTCTCCATGGGGGCTCTCCTTTGATTTACATTCTAATAGTTAGAAATCTAACAGTTCTATTTTAGCCATTTTCCGTCCGTTGTCAAGAGAAATTGCCGGAGATGGGAACAATCGGTGTGATAAATCTTGCAAAATCACAGGGCAAGGTGTAAAATGATACTGTTTTTGGATCACAACGATACGACCTAAGGAGGACGAGGCTCCGCACCGTCACGCTTGTTCCCGACCGCACCGGCGCGGTCTCCCTGGCGGCAGGGATGTGGGAGGGCGTTTAGGTCAGCAGGAGAACGGAGGCGCAAAGCACACCGGTGTTTTGTGCCCTTTTTTGAATCCGCGTATCCGAATAGAGATTTGGAGGAGGAAACAATTTCATGAGCGAACTGAAACGGACCCAGCTGTACGACATCCACGTGGCAGCGGGCGCGACCATGGTGGATTTCGGCGGCTGGGAGATGCCCATCCAGTACCCCACCGGCATCATCGCCGAACACCTTTACACCCGTCAGGTGTGCAGCCTCTTTGACGTGTCCCACATGGGACGCTTCCTGATCGAAGGCCCCGAGCGGGTGAAGTTTTTGCAGCACGTGCTGACCAGCAACGTCAGCGCCCTGGAACTGAACATGGCTCAGTACTGCATCATCCCCAACGAACAGGGCGGCGCCATTGACGACGCTTACCTCTATCTGTTCGAGGAAGAGCGGTTCATGCTGGTGGTCAACGCCGCCAACGCGGAAAAGGACTGGGCACACCTGCAGAAGGTCATTGCGGGCTACGACTGCACCATGACCAACATCACCAAGGACTGGGCGTCCATCGCCGTCCAGGGTCCCAAGAGCAAGGAGATGCTGACCACCCTGGCAGGCGGCGAAGCCCCCACCGAACCGGTCAAAAACGCCCTCAAGACCCTGCCCCTGGAAGGCCACGAAGCCCGCATCGCCAAGACCGGCTACACCGGTGAGCCTCTGGGCTACGAAGTGTACGTCCGCAGTGAGGATGCGGCCTGGCTGTGGAACCGGCTCATCGAGCTGGGCGCCCGTCCTGCTGGCCTGGGTGCCCGTGACACCCTGCGTATGGAGGCGGCTCTGCCCCTGTACGGCCACGAAATGGGCATCGCGCCCGACGGCAGCGAGATCCCCATCTTCGCCGTCCCCCTGTCCAAGTTCGCCGTCAGCTTCTCCGACCAGAAAGGCGATTTCATCGGCCGCGCTGCCCTGAAAGCCCAGCAGGAAGCCGCTCAGCGGTACATGGATCGTGATTTCAGCGATATGTCCGCCCTGCCCAAGAAGATCGCACCCATCGCCCTGACCGGCCGTGGGGTCATGCGTGCGGGCATGGAGGTTTACAAGAACGACAAGCTGGTGGGCTGGGTCACCAGCGGCACCATGGTGCCTTATTTCAAGACCCAGGGCGAAGGCATCTCCACCGTCATCCTGGAAGCCAGCGGCAAGCGTGCCATCGGCATGGCGTACATCGACAGCGACGTGCTGGAAGACGACGTGGTGGAAGTGGACATCCGCGGCAAGCGGGTCAAGGCGGTCATCCCCGCCCGGCACATGAGCGTGGGCGCTCCTCCCTTTGCCCGTCCCCTCATCTATAAGGTGGAGGAAGAGGCCGAATCCACCGCCAAGGGCGACCGGACCGGCAAGGCCGTCGAGCTGCTGAAGAAAGCCGTTGAGAACCACGTGTGGCGGCAGGAGCGGTGCGTGAACCTCATCCCCTCCGAGAACACCCCCAGCCGTGCCGTCCGCTTGCTCTGTGGCAGCGACCCCGCCTGCCGGTACGCCGAGCATAAGAAGATCTTGGCCTTCTACGACAAGGACGTGTTCTACTATCAGGGCACCGAGTTCATCGACCACGTGGAACAGCTGCTCATCGACGAGATGCGCGCCTACCTGGGCTGCTCCGAGGTGGAGACCCGTGTGCTCAGCGGTCAGATGGCCAATATGGCTGTGTTCTCCTCTCTGATGGACTGGAAGAACCGTGTGGATCGCAAGAGCGAGGCCAAGCGTCTGGGCTACGTCATGAACAACCACATCATCAAGGGCGGTCACCTGTCCGCACAGCCCATGGGCGCGCTCCATGACTATGTGGCCATCGACCCGGTGACGGAAAAGCCCGCCGTGGTCAACTTCCCGGTGCTGAAGGAGAACCCCTACAAGACCGACATGGAAGAGACCAAGAAGCTGCTGGAGCGCTATCGTCCGGAACTCATCATCCTGGGCAAGAGCATGGTGCTGCACAAGGAACCGGTGGCGGAAATTCGGAAGTTCGTGGACGAACAGAACATCCACACCACCATCATGTACGACATGGCTCACGTGCTGGGTCTGGTGGGCGACCACTTCCAGAACCCCTTCCAGGAAGGCGCTGAGATCGTCACCGGCTCCTCCCACAAGACCTTCTTCGGCCCCCAGCGGGGCGTCATCGGCGTCAACTACAAGGAGGAAGATTTGAAGTACGGCCTGTGGAAGACCATTGAGACCCGTACCTTCCCCGGCAGCGTCTCCAACCACCACCTGGGCACCCAGCTGGGTATGCTGATGGCGGCTTATGAGATGAACCAGTTCAAGGACGAGTACCAGAAGGCCATCATTTCCAACGCCAAGTCCTTCGCCAAGAGCCTGAAGGCTGCCGGTCTGGACGTGATGGGCGATCCCGCCATGGACTACACCGAGACCCACCAGGTCATCGTTTCGGTCGGCTACGGCGTGGGCGCAGAGGTGGCAAAGCGCCTGGAGGAGAACAACATCATCGTCAACTACCAGGCCACCCCCGATGAGGAAGGCTTCACCGCCTCCGGCGCCCTGCGCATGGGCGTCAGCGAGATGACCCGCTTCGGCTTCACCGCTGATGACTTCGACAAGCTGGCTCAGCTCATGGCGGACTGCATCCTCCGGGGCGAGGCGGTCAAGGAGGACATCCAGAAGCTGCGCGCTGCCCACACTGAGATGAAGTATTGCTTCACCGATCAGGAAGTCGAGGACGCCATGGAAGTCCTGGCAGAAAAGATCGGTCTGTAAGAGAGGAAAAACTTGTATTTTTAGGATAGATTATTGGAGGTATTAGTATGAATTTCCCTGCTGAACTGAAGTATTCCAAGTCCCACGAATGGCTGAAGGAAGAGGACGGTGTGTCCGTCATCGGCATCTCCGACTTCGCGCAGGACGCCCTGGGTGACGTGGTCTTCGTCAACCTGCCCGAAGTGGGCGACGACGCTGCCGCCGGCGAAGCCTTTGGCGACGTGGAATCCGTCAAGGCCGTCTCCGACCTGATCTCCCCGGTCTCCGGCACCGTCTGCGAAGTGAACGAGGACCTGCTGGATCAGCCCGAGCTGCTCAACGAAGACCCCTACGGCACCTGGATCATCAAGGTGGAGAACGTCACCGACACCGAAGAGCTGCTGGACGCCGCCGCATATGAAGCGTTCTGCGCGGAGGAGGGCTGATCTATGGGCAGTTATGTCCCGTCCACCAAAGAAGAACGGCAAAAAATGCTCCAGGCCATCGGCCTGAACAGCGTGGAAGAGCTGTACCAGGACGTGCCCAGCCAGATGCTGCTCCATGACCAGCTGAACATTCCCACCGGCATGAGCGAGCTGGAGGTAGGCCGCGCTGTGTCCGCTATGGCGGCCAAGAACAAGGCTTACACCACCATCCTCCGGGGCGCTGGCGCGTATGACCACTACATCCCTTCCATCGTGAAATACATCCCGGCCAAGGAGGAATTCCTGACCGCTTACACCCCCTATCAGGCAGAGATGAGCCAGGGTCTGCTCCAGTCCATCTTCGAGTATCAGACCATGATCTGTGAGCTGACTGGCATGGACGTCTCCAACGCCTCCGTCTATGACGGCGCTACCGCTGCGGCAGAAGCCGCCGCCATGTGTCGAGATCGGAAGCGTCACGTGACCCTCATCTCCGCCACCACCCACCCCGACGTCATCAACACCGTCCGCACCTACTGCTACGGCACCGGTGACGAGCTGAAGGTGGTGCCCATGAAGGACGGCCGCACCGATGTGGACGCCCTGAAGGAACTGCTCACCGCCGATGTGGCCAGCTTCTACGTCCAGCAGCCCAACTTCTACGGCCTGCTGGAGGACGCGAAAGCCCTGGGCGCCATCGTCCACGAGGCAGGCGCCAAGTACATCATGGGCTGTCACCCCATCGCCCTGGCCATCCTGAAAAGCCCCCGAGACTGCGGCGCAGACATCGCCGTGGGCGAAGGGCAGCCTTTGGGTATGCCCCTGGGCAGCGGCGGCCCCTATCTGGGCTACATGGCCGCCACCCAGAAGCTCATGAGAAAGCTGCCCGGCCGTATCGTCGGTGAGACCACCGACGCCAAGGGCAACAAAGCCTACGTCCTGAGCCTCCAGGCGCGGGAACAGCACATCCGCCGGGAGAAGGCCAGCAGCAACATCTGCTCCAACGAGGCGCTGTGCGCCCTGACCGCTGGCCTGTACATGGCCACCATGGGCCCCGACGGCATGACCCAGGCGGCGGAGCAGTCCATGGCCAAGGCACACTACCTGGCCGGTAAGCTCACCGCTCTGACTGGCGTGGCACTGGCCTATGACGGCGCGTACTTCCAGGAATTTGTCACCACCATGCCCCAGCGGGACGCGGTTTTGGCCGCGCTGGACGCACAGAACATCCTGGGTGGTCTGCCTCTGGGAGACGACCAGATCCTGTGGTGCGCCACCGAGAAGGTCAGCAAAGCGGAATTGGACAAAGCAGCAGCCATCGTGGAGGAGGTGCTGGCAAAATGAAACTGATCTTTGAAAAGAGCGTTCCTGGCCGCCGTTGTACCATCCTGCCTCCCTGTGACGTGGACACCGTGGCGCTGCCCGATGGCCTGCGCCGGACGGAAAAGCCCGCTCTGCCGGAGCTGAGCGAAACGGATATTTCCCGCCACTATACGGAACTGGTCAAGCAGGTTCACGGCGTGAACTGCGGCTTCTACCCCCTGGGTTCCTGTACCATGAAGTACAACCCCAGAATCGACGAGGAAATGGCCGCCCTGCCCGGCTTCACCAACACCCATCCCCTGGCTCCCACGGAAGCCCAGGCGGGTACGTTGGAGGTGCTGGACACAGCTAAGCGCTACCTGTGCGAAATCTCCGGCATGGACGACATGACCTTCCAGCCTGCTGCTGGCGCACATGGTGAGTTCACCGGCGTCCTGCTCATCAAGCAGTACCACGACGCCCGTGGTGACAAGAAGCGCACCAAGATCATCGTCCCCGACTCCGCCCACGGCACCAACCCGGCCACCGCCGCTATGTGCGGCTACGAAGTGGTCAACATCGACTCCGCCCCCGACGGCTGCGTGGATCTGGAGAGCCTGAAGGCCGCTCTGGGCGACGACACCGCCGGTCTGATGCTCACCAACCCCAACACCGTGGGTATCTTTGACCAGAACATTCTGGAAATCACCCGGCTGGTGCATGAGGCCGGCGGCCTGTGCTACTATGACGGCGCCAACCTGAACGCAGTCATGGGAGTCGTGCGCCCCGGTGACATGGGCTTTGACTGCATCCACATGAACCTGCACAAGACCTTCGCCACCCCCCACGGCGGCGGCGGCCCTGGCGCTGGTGCGGTGGGGTGCAAGGCATTTCTGTCCGAATTTTTGCCCCACTCCGCCACGGCCGAAGAAGCGGGGCACTTGCAGGTGCGCAGCTTCCGGGGCAACTTCCTGGTGGTCGTGAAGGCGCTGACCTACATGATGACCCTGGGCAAGGAGGGCATCCCTGAGGCGGCACAGAACGCGGTGTTGAACGCCAACTATCTGATGCAGGCGCTGAAGGGTGCTTACGAACCGGCCTACGACCGCATCTGTATGCACGAGTTCGTTCTGGACCTGAGCAAGCTCAAGAAGGAGACCGGCGTGACCGCCCTGGACGTGGCCAAGTCCCTCATCGACGAGGGCATCCATCCGCCCACCATGTACTTCCCCCTCATCGTCCACGAAGCCCTCATGCTGGAGCCCACCGAGACGGAAGGTCCTGAGACTTTGGATCATGCGGCGGACGTGCTGAAGATGCTGGCGCAGAGAGCGTATGACGATCCCCAGGCCATGCACGACGCACCTCACCACACGGTCATCGGCAGACCGGATGAGGTGAAGGCGGCGCGTCATCCTGTCCTGCGCTGGACGAAAGCATAATCTATGATCGAAAGAATCTGTACCTTTTTCAACGGGCAGACCAATCCCTACCGGAACCTGGCCATGGAGGAATACCTGACCAGGACGGTAGAGAAGGGCACCTGCATTTTGTACCTGTGGCAGAACCAGAACACCGTGGTCATCGGCCGCAACCAGAACGCTTGGAAGGAGTGCCGCACCGGTGCGCTGGAGGAGAGCGGGGGCTTTTTGGCGCGCCGCCTCTCCGGCGGCGGGGCGGTGTACCACGACCTGGGCAACTTGAACTTCACCTTCTCCGTCTGCCAGGAGGACTACGACCTGCGCAAGCAGCAGCGGGTCATCCTGGAAGCCTGCCGGCTGCTGGGCATCCAGGCGGAGCTGTCCGGGCGGAACGACCTGCTGGCCAACGGCGGGAAATTCTCCGGCAACTCCTTCTACAGCCATGACGGCAAGGCCTTCCACAACGGCACCCTGCTGCTGGACGTAGACTTGAGTCACATGGAGCGTTTTTTAAGCCCCTCCAAGGCCAAGATCGTCAGCAAAGGGGTGGACTCCGTGCGGGCACGGGTGGTGAACCTGAAAAGCCTGTGTCCGGAGCTGACCACCGAGATGATGTGCCAGGCCATGAACCAGGCGTTCGAGCAGGTCTACGGCCTGACGGCAGAGGTTTTGGACGAGGCAGACTTTGACCAGGCGGCGTTGGAGGCGGGCTATGAGCGGTTTTCCAGCTACGACTGGAAGTATGGCAAGTCCATGCCCTTTGACTTCTCCGCCACCGAAAAATTTCCCTGGGGGGAGATCACCTTGCAGTGGTGCGTCCAGGAGGGCAAGTGCCGGCAGGCGGCGGTGTATACTGACGCGCTGAATCCGGATTTCGCCCAGCCTTTGGCGCAGCAGCTGGAGGGGTGTCCCTTCACCCAGCAGGCGCTGTGCGACGCCATCGGGGCGGTAGACGCCTGCAAAGCGGACGGGGTGGCACAGGACTTGTGCGCCCTGATTCGAGAAAAAAGCATTTAAGATAGAACCGGAGGAACACAAACTATGTCGGATTATCAGTTGATCGTCATCGGCGCCGGTCCCGGCGGCTACACGGCGGCCTTGCAGGCCGCCAAGCTGGGACTGCGCACCGCTATCGTGGAACGGCGTGAGGTGGGCGGCACCTGCCTGAATCGGGGCTGCATCCCCACCAAGACCTTGCTCCACGCCTCTCAGGTCTATTTTGATGCCAAGAACAGCGCTCCCATCGGCGTCCACGTGGGGGACATTTCGGTGAATCTGACCGAGATGTTCGACTACAAGCGGAACGTGTCCGCCAAGCTCCGGGAGGGCATCGAGACCCTTCTGGCAAAGGCCAAGGTGGATGTGCTGGCAGGGTCGGCGGTCATCACCGCGCCTGGCACTGTTGTGGTCACTGGGGCAGACGGCGAGCGCACTACTTACACCGCTGACCACATTTTAGCGGCCACTGGCTCCGTGCCCCTGTGCCCGCCTATCCCCGGCCTGGACCTGCCCGGCGTCCTGACCTCTGACCAGCTGTTGGAGGGGACGGACGAACTCTATGACTCCATCGTCATCATGGGCGGCGGCGTCATCGGGGCGGAATTTGCCACCTTTTACAACAACCTGGGCTGCCAGGTGACCTTGGTGGAGGGCGCCAGTCGGCTGCTGCCCACCATGGACAAGGAGCTGGGGCAGAACCTGGGTCAGCTGCTGAAAAAGCGCGGCGTGGAGGTGCTCACCTCTGCCATGGTGCAGCGGGTGGAACAGGGCGAGAACGGCCTGGTTGTCACCGTGGAGCAGAAGGGCAAGGAAAAGCAGGTGGCCGGTCAGGTCGTCCTGTGCGCCATCGGGCGCGTGCCTGATTGGGAGGGCTTGTTCGCCTCCGACTTGACGCCGGAGCAGGAGGGGAAGCGGCTGAAGGTGGATGAGACCTATCAGACCAGCATCCCCACCGTCTACGCCATCGGCGACCTGTCGGCGGAGATTCCGTTGGCTCACGTGGCGTCCGCCCAGGCGGTGGCCTGCGTGAACCTGCTGTGCGGGGAGAACGCCCAGACCGACCTGAGCGTGGTGCCCAGCTGCATCTACAGCAGTCCGGAGATCGCCGTGGTGGGTCTGACCGAGGCGGAGGCCAAGGAACAGGGCGTCGCCGCGGTGGCAGGCAAGTGCATCATGTTCCGCAACGCCCGCACCATGATCGAAGACCCTGGCCGCTGCTTCATGAAGATCGTGGCGGACAAGGACAGCCATGAGATTCTGGGCGCTCAGTTCATGTGTCAGCACGCCAGCGATATGATCAGCCAGATCAGCGAAGCGATGGTCAACCACCTGACCGCAGAGCAGATGCTGCGCACCATGCGGCCCCATCCCTCCTTTGAGGAGGCCATGATGGAGGCGTTGGAAGCGCTGGCAGCCAAACTGGAAAAATAACGAAAAGAGACCCTGCGGGGTCTCTTTTTTGCGGTTAGAATCTTTTTTTCCATTTGTGCCTGTCTGTCCTGTTTTTGGGACAGGCGTTCTGCTATACTCAGGATTAAGAGGAACGACCTCCCCAAGACCCGCACTGTGTTGGGAAACTGTACGAATGAGAACGAATGAGATAGGATGAATGGCCGCAGTACACACGTTCCTCCCATGTCTTGCGTCATAAGGGGGCGCATCGACAGGAAACGCTTCGGAGCCTTTGGCACCGAAGCGTTTTTTTGCGGTCTGGGTTCAGTCTGACTCCGGCAGGTTCCGTTTGCCGGTGAGGGAGTCTAATGTAATCTTGTAGACGGCGGTGTGGGTCAGGCCACGGCAGCGCTCCACCGGGTAGTCGGCGGAGTGGTAGTGCTCCAGCATCACCTTCAGGCCGTGGATCTTCTCGTCTCCTTCCACCTTCTCAGCGGTGCCGAAGCCGATGACGCTCTCGTAGCGGGCGGTGATGCCCATTTGGGTGGGTTCTACTTTGTAAAAAATGTCCCCCTCCACACACACCTGGGGGTGCTGGGTCAGGCAGTCCACCTTTTTGCCCCGGGCGGCGCCGTGGATGTAGAGCATGATTTGGTTGTCGATGACCTCCATGCCGAAGGAGACGGGGACGACGTAGGGCATGGCGCTGTCCCACAGACCTAGGCGGAGGGTGTCGCAGCGGCGGAGGAGCTGGATGCAGTCGGTCTGGTCGGTGATAGCGCGGTCTTTGCGATTCATTGGGATTCCTTTCTGTGCTGTTGGTCGATGGGGGTGAAGGTGGCGTCAGGACTGGCGCCTTTGGGGGCGAAAAAGTTGACTTTTTTATCCGACAGGCGGAAGGTCACGTCCTTGAACAGGAAGATCTCCCCGTCCAGACAGGTCACGATGTCTTCCTCTGACGTGATGCGGATCTCCTTGGCCGTGCAGCTCTGGGCGTACTGGGGGAAGCGCCAATACTCGCCCTTGGAATAGGGGGTGACGAAACGGGTGAACGCCCGGCGGGTCACCTGCTTCACCACCAGCGTGTTCAGCACGCCGTCTGTCATGCTGGCTTCCCGAACGGGCAGGAAGCCGCCGCCGTAGTAGCGGCCGTTGCAGACGGCGACCAGGGAGTAGTCGCCGGTCTGGGGTACGCCGTCCAAATAGATGGTCCAGTGGGAGCCGATGCCCTTGAAGAAGAAATTCACCAGCAGCGAGGCGATGTAGGCCCCCTTGCCCTGGAGGAGGGGGAGGACGCTGTACTTGTGGACGTCCGCCGCTACCCGGGCGTCGATGCCGTTGCAGGCCAGGGTCAGGGCACAGCGCTGGCCGTTGCAGTCGATGAGATCCAGGGGGGTCACAGGGCCGTCCCAGAGCTGTTCCGGGTCTTTGAATTTCTCCGCGTCCGGGCCGAAGTTTTTCAAGAAGTCGTTGCCCGACCCGGTGGGGATGGCGGTCATGGCGGCATTGGCGAAACCGGCGATGCCGTTGGCCACCTCGTTGATGGTGCCGTCGCCGCCGCAGGCGTACAGGCGCAGCGCCTCGCCGGTCTCCGCCAGGGAACGGGCCAGGGTGGTGGCGTGGCCGGGGCCGTGGGTCAGGAGGGCAAGGGTCTCGATGTTGTGCCGCTGGCCCAGCTGCTCCGCCAGGGCCTGGATGCGCTGGACGCTGCCGCCTTGACCGGCTTTGGGGTTGATGATGAAGATATGTCGCATACTCGTGTTCTCTTTTCTTCTGGTTTCCACGGGCTGTGGACAAAGCTCGCTGCTGCGTGTCCAAAAGCCCTCTTTCAAAGTATAGCGGATTTTACCGAAAAAGCAAAGAGGGGGACGAAATTTTTATGGCAACATAACAAACAAAACATAACACAAAAGCTATATTTAGAGCGGGGAAGGGACTCTGATATGCCCGAAAAAGGAAGGAACAGATTGTATATATGCAGACGGATATACAGGAAAACCGCGCAGACCGAAGAACTGCTGCTGGAACATGCAGGATGGGTCGGAAAAGTGCGGGCGAAGCAGGAGAAAATGGAAGGGAAAGGAGCGAGATGATGCAAAGCAGAAGGGGAGAGACGAAAAAAGATGCAGGAGAAATCACAAAAAGCAGAAATGGACGAAACGGACGAGGAAGAAAAAATATTCCCATCTTGCGTATTTTGGGGCTTGCCAGATGAACCGGTTCCAGATATAATAATGTGTTGTAAAACGTGTACTTTCACCGCGGCGCTTCTTTCCAGGCAGAGCGCTGCAAAATCAAATCTAGGAGGAACACCACTTATGAAAAAAGCACTGGCACTGATTCTGGCTGCCGCTATGTCCTGCAGCCTGGTTCTGACCGGCTGCGGCGGCGGCAACGCAGCAGCAGGTTCCGCATCCACCGGCGCAGCTGCAGCAGGCGCTCAGAGCCTGACTCTGGCCACCGGCGGCACCACCGGCACCTATTACGCAGTGGGCGGCGTCATGTCCACCGTTCTGAACAAGAAGCTGACCAAGAGCTCTCTGACCGTCACTTCCACCGGCGCTTCCAAGGCCAACATCCAGCTGCTGTCTGACGGCGAAGCCAACCTGGGCATCGTCCAGAACGACGTTATGCACTATGCTGCAACCGGCACCGACCTGTTCGAGGCAGAAGGCAAGTATGAATCCTTCTCCTCCGTCTGCGGTATGTATGACGAGACCGTTCAGCTGGTCACCACCAACGCCAACATCAAGTCCGTCAAGGATCTGAAGGGCAAGACCGTCTGCGTGGGCGACGCTGGTTCCGGCACCGAATTCAACGCAAAGCAGGTTCTGGCCGCTTATGGCATGAGCTTTGATGACATCACCGTCAACAACGCTAGCTTCGGCGACTCCGCTGACAGCCTGAAGGACGGCAAGATCGACGCCGCCTTCGTCGTTGCCGGCGCTCCCACCACCGCTGTCGTTGACCTGTCCACCGCTGCTCAGGTCTATGTCATCCCCGTCGATGGCGCAGAACGCGACTCCCTGATGAAGGACTACGCATTCTACACCAAGACCACCATCCCCGCCGGCACCTACAAAGGTCAGGACGCCGACGTGGAGACCGTTTCCGTCCGCGCTACCCTGATCGCTGCTGATGACGTGTCCGAAGACGCCGTCTATGAGCTGGTCAAGGCCATGTTCGACAACCAGGAAGAACTGGTCAAGGGTCACGAAAAGTTCAACAACCTGAAGCTGGAAGACGCAACCAAGGGTATCGACGTGAAGTTCCATCCCGGCGCTGTGAAGTTCTTCAAGGAAAAGGGCATCGACGTTGCTTAACTGACACGCGACATCTCCCCTAGCCTGGAAAACGAGGGGATATGATCCACATATCTTTTGCGGCTGCAGTTGCCTTTTCGGCCGCTGCAGCCGTTTTTTCCCTTTAACCGGCTCGTTGCAGTGACAAAACGCCCAAAAACGAGAGAGAAAGCAGAGAGAGGACCACCATCCCGCCTGTACCGGTGAGAGAAAATAATAAACAAGGAGGCGAACAATTTGGCAGACTTTAAGGACAAGAAAACTGTGGTTTCCGAGCCCGAAGTCGAATCTGAGGTCCACCATGACGTGGAAGTAGGTACGGCAGACGACGTGGCGGAGATCATGAAGAAGTACGACCGGGAATCCAATACTCGTATCTATGAGGGAATCCCACAGAAGATCCTACACTACTTGCTGGCAGCCTTTGCGCTGTTCGTGATGTGGATGAATCTGTTTGCAACTTGGGGAGAACAGTTCCGACGACCGTTGTTCCTGGGCTGCGTGATCCTGTTTGTGTTCGCTCTCTACCCAGCTCGTAAGGGACATCCGGGAAAGGTCAACCGCATCCCCTGGTATGACGTCATCTTGGCTGTGGTCGGCTCCTGCAGCTTCTTCTATTTCGTCATCAACAATCAGAGCATCCTCCAGCGTGCCACCCGCATCACCGATCTGGAGATCGTGTTGGGCGTCATCGGCATCTTGGTTTTGGCGGAGTGCTGCCGCCGTGTGGTGGGTTTGCCCATCCTCTGCGTGGCCAGCTGCTTCGTTATCTACGCCTTTGTGGCAGGGAAAACGCTGAAATCCATCATCTACAACCTGTTCTATACCACCACCGGTGTCATCGGCACCCCCATCGGTGTCTGTTCCACCTTCATCGTTCTGTTCATCATCTTCGGCGCCTTCCTGGAAGCCACCGGTATCAGTGACTTCTTCATCGCCTGCGCCAACCGCATCGCCGGCTGGGCCAGCGGCGGTCCCGCCAAGGTCGCTGTCATCTCCTCCGCTCTGTGCGGCATGGTCTCCGGCTCCTCCGTGGGCAACACCGTTACCACCGGCTCCGTCACCATCCCGATGATGAAAAAGACCGGCTATCCCGGAGAATTCGCCGGAGCGGTGGAAGCGGCCGCCGCCACCGGCGGCCAGATCATGCCCCCCATCATGGGCGCTGCCGCCTTTCTGATGGCGGAAATGATCGGTGTGGACTACGCAGAAGTGGTCGTCCGAGCCATCCTGCCGGCGTTCCTGTATTTCTCCGGCATCTTCCTCATGGTTCACTTCCGGGCAAAGCGCCTGGGTCTGAAGGGGCTGTCCAGAGACGAGCTGCCCAAGCTCAAGAGCCTGCTGCCCCGTCTGTACCTGCTCATCCCCTTGGTCGTGCTGGTCTGGCTCATCATCAGCGGCAAGACCATGGCACGTTCCGCCATCATCTCCACCATCCTCTGCATCGCAGTGGCACTGGTGCCCTACGTTTTCCGCTTGATGGAGAAGAACGCAACAGGCAGCAGAGCGGCAAGCCTGAAGGAATTGGAGGAGGAATGCCACGCCATGGACGTGGAGACCTTCTTCTCCGCTTTGGCTTCCGGTGCGCAGAACTGCCTGTCCATCGCCATCGCCTGCGGCATCGCCGGCATCATCGCTGGCGTGGTCACCATGACCGGCCTGGGTCAGATCTTCATCAGTGCCATTGTCGGCATCGCTGGCAACAACCTGATGATCGCCCTGGTGCTCACCATGATTACCTGCATCATCCTGGGCATGGGCGTCCCCACCACTGCAAACTATGTCATCATGGCCACCACCTGCGCCCCCATTCTGACCACCGGTATGGGCATGAGCGCCATGGCAGCCAATATGTTCGTGTTCTACTTCGGTATCGTAGCTGACATCACCCCGCCCGTGGCTTTGGCCGCCTACGCAGGCTCCGCCATCGCCAAATCGAAGCCCATGCGCACCGCGTTGAACGCATCCCGGCTGGCCATCGCTGCCTTCCTGGTGCCCTACGTCTTTGCGCTCAACCCGGCCATGCTCTTCATCGACACGGTCTGGTATGAGGTCGTCCTCATCGCGGTCAGCAGCTTCATCGGCATGATCTCCATCAGCGTCGCCCTGGAAGGCTACCTGATCCACGAGGTCAACCCCGTAGGTCGTATCCTCTGCGCCGCCGGCGGTCTGGCACTGCTCATCCCGGGTACCCTGTCCGACCTGGCTGGTCTGGTAGCCCTGGCCATCGTGCTGGTCGCTCAGATCATCGAGAACAAGCGTCGGAAGAGCAAGGCGAGCGAAGGGTGAAAAAGCGACTCGTCTGTCTGGGACTGACCCTTCTGCTCCTGCTGAGCGCTGGGCTGGTGACAGCCCTGTGGGGCCAGGGCTGGTACTTGGTGCTGCGCAACGCCGACAGCGGCCAGACCTATGGCTGCTACCCTATGGCGGAAGGGGACTGGTTCAGCGTGGGCTTTGTCCACAGCGTGAACAAGAGTCCTGTGATCGACTGTTATCAGATCAAACACCACAGCATTTACGTGGAAAAGACCATTTATTACAACTTCGGCGCTGGCGTCCAGACCGAGCTGGAGGGGAATGAGACCCTGAGCTATGGCGAGGACGGCGCGATGATCGTGTCCGGCTTTGACCGAGAGATGCCCGACCTGACCTATTTCGTGGGGACGGTCTCCGACCACACGTTGATCGTCAACGACGGGGCGGAGATCAGCCTGCGGGACTTGTGCGGGCGGAGCAGTAAGGTGCGGTTCACGTATGAGTGGCTGTGGCGTTGAAGAATGTTTCAAGTGAGAAGGAGAGAACTTCGGTTCTCTCCTTTTTGTTCTGCGCTACTTTGCGTACCAGGGGAAACCCCCGGCGAGGGTTTCCCCTCTTGCTATTTTTCAAATAGCAATTCACCCCTTCCTGCGCTTCAGAATCACAGAGAAGTTTAGCTGACTGCGGTCAGCGACCAGGGGCTTTGCCCCTGGACCCTAGTCGCTTTTGAAAAAGCTCCGCAAAACTTTAATTGCCCTGCGGGGCTTGCCCTCTGGTAGGTGGATGTTAGTCGATTTCCACAAAAACGGGTGGGGAAAATCTGGCCAAGAAAGCGGTATTTTTGGCGAAAAGGGAGCTGGTATTGCGCGGGCAGAGTGCTATAATAGAAGAGCCGACTCCGCTGCCCAGTGAGGTTGAAGCTGGGTGGTGCGGCAAATTCAGGACACGGGTGAGTTTGAAGCCCGGTCAGAAAGGAGATCTTTCACTATGGGAGATCGTATTTATAATTTTTCCGCAGGCCCTTCCATGCTTCCGCTGGAGGTGCTGCAAAAAGCAGGTGCCGAGATCACCAATTACCACGGCTGTGGGATGTCCGTCATGGAGATGAGTCATCGCTCCAAGGTATTCCAGGACATTTTTGACCAAGCCCAGGAGCGGTTCCGCCGTCTGATGAATGTTCCGGAGGATTATGAGATCTTGTTCCTCCAGGGCGGCGCTTCCACCCAGTTCTCCGCCATCCCCATGAACCTCATCACCAAGACGGGCAAGGCGGACTACGCCGTCACCGGCAACTTTTCCAACATCGCTTACGAAGAGGCTCAGAAGTATGGCAAGATCAACCTGGCCGCCTCCTCCGCCGACCGGAACCACACCTATATCCCCGCTCAGAGCGAGCTGAAGCTGGATCCGGAGGCGAGCTATTTCTATTACTGCGCAAACAACACCATCTACGGCACGGAATGGCAGTACGTCCCCGAGACCGGTGACGTGCCCCTGGTGTGCGATATGTCCTCTGACATCGCCAGCCGTGTGGTGGATGTGTCCCAATATGGCATCATCTACGCAGGCGCTCAGAAGAACCTGGCCCCTGCCGGTCTGACCATCGTCATCGTCAACAAGGCTCTGGCCGGTCACCACCTGCCGGATACCCCCCTGATGCTCCGCTATGATAAGATGATCGAAAAGCACTCCATGTACAACACGCCCCCCTGCTGGTGCATCTATATGCTGGGTCTGACCCTGGAATGGCTGGAGAGCCAGGGCGGCGTGCCCGGTATGGAACGCATCAAGCACGGCAAGGCGCAGATGCTCTATGATACCCTGGACAACTCCAAGCTCCTCCACTGCGTGGCCGAACCCGGCTCCCGCAGCGACATGAACGTGACCTTCCGCAGCGACAGCGACGAGATGGACGCCAAGTTTGTGGCTGCCGCCACCGAGGCTGGCTTCCACAACCTGAAGGGGCACCGGAAGGTGGGCGGTATGCGCGCCTCCATCTACAACGCCATGCCGGTAGAAGGCGTGGAAAAGCTGTGCGACTTCATTCGGAAGTTCGATCGGGAACATTGAGAAAGGGAGGTCTGAAGTATGTATCGCGTACAAGTCATGAATAAGATTGCACCCGCTGGCCTGCGTCGTCTGGACCCGGGTCGGTATCAGGTGAGCAAGGAGGAGTCCCGCTATGAAGGCTTGATCCTCCGCTCCGCCGACCTCCACGGCTTTGATTTTCCTGATGAGCTGCTGGCCATCGCCCGAGCAGGCTCCGGCACCAACAACATTCCCATCGACCAGTGCAACGCCCGTGGCATTGCGGTTTTCAACACCCCTGGCGCCAACGCCAACGCCGTCAAGGAACTGCTCATCGCTGACCTGCTCCTGGCCTCCCGTGACCTGCTGGGCGGCATCCAGTGGGTACGCCAGCAGGTGGCGGACGGTGTGGACGTGACCAAGGTGGTGGAGAAGGGCAAGGCGGCCTTCGTCGGCCCTGAGCTGGTGGGCAAGACCCTGGGCATCATCGGCCTGGGCGCCATCGGCGCCAAGGCGGCCAACGCCGCCATCAACCTGGGGATGCACGTGCTGGGCTACGACCCCTACCTGTCCGTGGACCACGCCCTGTCCCTGAACACCCGCATCGAGCACGTGACCGACCTGGACGACATCTTCCGTCAGTCCGACTATATCACCCTGCACCTGCACTTCAACAAGTCCACCGCCAACATCATCGACCAGGACGCCGTGTCCAAGATGAAGGGCGGCGTGCGCATCATCAACCTGGCTCGCGGCGGGCTGGTCAGCGATGACGCCATCATCGACGGGCTGGAGTCCGGCCGTGTGGCCAAGTATATCACCGACTTCCCAGACAATCACCTGGTGCAGACCAAGAACGTGGTGGCCATGCCCCACCTGGGCGCTTCCACCCCAGAGAGCGAGACCAACTGCGCCATCATGGCGGCCGATGAACTGCGGGACTACCTGGAAAACGGCAACATCACCAACTCGGTGAACCTGCCTGACCTGACCATGCGCCGTTCCGGTGACTGCCGCATCTGCGTCATCCACAAGAACGTGCCCACCGTCCTCAGCTCCATCGTCAAGCTGTTCTCTGACCTGGAGATCAACGTGGAAAACCTCATCAACAAGTCCAAGAAGGAGCTGGCCTATACCATGATCGACATCGACCGCAAGGTGGGCGATGCCATGATCGAGGCCATCGAAGGGCTGGACAATATCATCAAGGTGAGAATCCTGAAATAACACCCATCAGCGACGTGCCCGCTTCGGCGGACACGTCTTTTTTTCGCGGGGAAACCGTTGAAAAACCGGGAGTTTTTGTGCTATAGTAGAAGAAAACAAACCGGAAAAAGGAGATGACTTCCATGGCAAGAACCGTGCTGTTGATTGACTGCTGTGTGCATGGGGAACAGTCCCGCACACTGAAACTGGCACAGCGCTATTTGGACACGTTGGAGGACGTGCAGGTGAACCACCAGAAGCTCTATGAGCTGGATTTGGCTCCTCTGAGCTATGAGGAGACGGTGGAGCGGAAACGCACCGATATCGCTAAAACCTTCGCCCAGGCGGACGAAATCGTGGTGGCGGCCCCCTACTGGGATCTGAGCTTTCCGTCCATCCTGAAGGTGTACCTGGAACACGTCTGCGTCACCGGCATCACCTTCCATTATGTGGGCTATGAGACCCAGGGGTTGTGCAAGGCCAAGAAAGCAGTTTACATCAGCACCGCCGGCGGCTTTGTGGGCGCCCATCACATGGGCGAGGAGTACGTCCAGACCGTGTTTCGGACCATGTTCAGCATCCCGGAGTTTCACGCCATCCGCTGTGAAGGGTTAGATTTGCCTGACTCCGACCCGGAAGTATTGGTGGCAGAGGCGGCACTGTGAGCGGCGCAGGGGGGAGCAGACTGAAGAATCGACTGGCGCTCTACTTTGCCGGGTTCTTCGTTATGACCTTCCTGCCTGACCCCAGCAATTTCGGGGTGCGGCTGGGGATGATGCTCGTCAGCGTCTTTCTGATCGCCTTTGGCATCTTTTTGTACGTGCCCACCGACATCATGCCGCTGGCAGGCGAAGGTGCTATGCTGGCCATTTCCCAGGTCAGCGGGGTGGCGTTCTCCACCATCAAGATCATCTTCGACTGCTCCATGGTGGCGGTCTCCCTGGTCACCTGCCTGGTCATGCTCCACGCGCTGGGCAGCGTGGGCGTGGGCACGGTCGTGGCGGCGGTGCTGGTGGGCACGGTGCTGAAGGGGATCACCAAGGTGCTAGGCAAGCAGCGGGACGCCTGGCTGGGGATTTCTTTGGAGCAGCCCTGTGAGGAATGAGCAGTGCCGCGTGATGCAAGTGCTCCGTTAAAATTGACATTTTTCAACAGAAATGGAGAGGAAACTTGACAGTCCCTCTCTTTTTTTGACGGCAAAGCATGAAAACTTGCAAAATAGGGGTTGCAAAAGGGAGACAAAGGGACTATAATAGCCCGTGTCAAAAAAATACCTCCCGATGAACCGGTTAGAATCCAGGCAGGGGTTTGGAGACTGAGCGGGGAGGGATCTCTGGAGAATCTCATTGAATTGAGTGCCGAAGGTGCAAGGCCGCAAGGGCGCGGCTGAATCTCTCAGGCAAACGGACAGAGCGAGTCAGGATTTGTGCAGGTGCGCAGGTCGCTGTCGTTTGGTTCTTTATCCTATTTCGTTCTCTGGAGTTGTCACTGGTGTGGCAACTGTTTTTTTGTCCATTTTTATCTGATCGAAGAGGAGAGAAACAAATATGGACACATTACTGCAACTGGTACAGACGGCCAACGCCTATCTGTCCGACTACATCCTGATCGTCATGCTGGTGGGCTGCGGCCTGTACTACAGCATCCGGACCCGCTTCGTCCAGGTGCGCTGCTTGGGCGAGGGTATGCGCCGCGTCTTCGGCGGCTTCTCCCTGCGGGGCGGCAAGCAGTCCGGCGGCATCAGCTCCTTCCAGGCTCTGGCTACCGCCGTGGCCGCCCAGGTGGGTACCGGCAACATCGTCGGCGCCTGCGGCGCCATCCTGGTGGGTGGCCCTGGCGTCCTGTTCTGGATGTGGCTCATCGCGTTCTTCGGCATGGCCACCATCTACTCCGAAGCGGTCCTGGCGCAGGAGACCCGCGTGGTCGGTGAGGACGGCAGCGTGGTGGGCGGCCCTGTCTACTACATCCGCCGTGCCTTTGACAACAAGTTCGGCAAATTCCTGTCCGCCTTCTTTGCCATCGCCATCACCCTGGCTCTGGGCTTCATGGGCTCCATGGTCCAGTCCAACTCCATCGGCGAGACCTGTGCCGCCGCCTTCCACGTGCCCTCTTGGGTCATCGGCCTGCTGGTCACCGCCGTCGCTGGCTTCATCTTCCTGGGCGGCATCCACCGCATCGCCTCCGTCACCGAAAAGCTGGTGCCGGTCATGGCCTGCATCTACCTGCTGGGCGGCCTCATCCTGCTCATCTGCCGCATCCAGTACATCCCCGAAACCTTTGCTATGATCTTCCGCTACGCCTTCACCCCCAACGCCATCATCGGCGGCAGCCTGGGTTACGCCCTCAAGACCGCCATCAGCCAGGGGGCAAAGCGCGGCCTGTTCTCCAACGAGGCCGGTATGGGCTCCACCCCCCACGCCCATGCGCTGGCAAAGGTGGAAAAGCCTCATGACCAGGGCACCGTCGCCATGGTCGGTATGTTCATCGACACCTTCGTCGTCCTGACCCTCACCGCTCTGGTGGTCATCAGCACCCTGTACGCCGGCGACGGCATCCTGGCACACGGCGCTGTGGACGGCGTGAGCAAGACCAACATGGCGCAGATGGCCTTCAGCACCGTCTTCGGCGAGGGCATCGGCAACGGCTTTGTGGCCATCTGCCTGCTCTTCTTCGCCTTCTCCACCATCATCGGCTGGAACCTGTTCGGCCGCATCAACGTCAAGTACCTGTTCGGCCAGAAGGCGGACAAGATCTATTCCGTCCTGGCCTTGATCTTCCTGTTCCTGGGCTCCATCCTGTCCAACGACCTGGTGTGGGAGCTGACTGACTTCTTCAACAACCTCATGGTCATCCCCAACGTCATCGGCCTGCTGGCGCTGGGCGGCGCAGTGGCTGCTGCGGCCAAGGCTGGCGAGGCGGCTTACAAGGAGAAGAAGAAACATAAGGTTTGAGATACCGCTGAGATAGAAAAAACGGACTTCCGAGGAAGTCCGTTTTTTTCGTTTACTTTGCGTTGTCCCGTTTCCGTCCCACCAACAGCGACCCGAAGGTGGTCACGATCAGGAGGACGTTGGTCAGCGCACCGGAGTAGGAGTGGACGGCGATGGTGTAGATGAGCCACAGGCTGTCGCTGATGATGGCAGCGATCTTGATGACCGCCTCCTTGGACTGGAAGAAGGGGAGCATGCCGATGAGGGAGGCGATGACCGGCAGCAGCGCTAGGGGGGACTCGTAGGAGTACCAGCCCAGGACGCCGTAGCACAAAAAGATGGGGATGGCGGCGGCTAGGACAGGCCAGTGGAACCGGTCACGGGCGGCGAAGAGCAGCATGGAGAGGATCTGCACCACGTTGCACAGGGCGCCGGACAGAGCGCCGATCAAGGCGTAGTGGAGGATGAAACAGGCGAAGGCGGCCATCTGCCAGAGCATGATCTGGCGTTTGCCTTTCTGATAAAAACTCAGCGCCATGGCGGCCAGTGCGCCCAGGCCGATGAGCTGATAGAATACGTCCATATGTGTCCCTCCTATTGGGGTCAGGTGGATGGGTCAACGCCCCTTTTGCAGGGGGTAGATGCAGTTGCTGCCGTTGCACAGGTAGGCCACGGCGCAGACCACGAAGAAGTAGGGCAGGTAGGCAAAGCCGAAGACCTCTCCGCCAATGAGCATGGGAGCCAGCAGGGTGTTGCTGGCGCTGCCGAAGACGGCGGCGTAGCCCAGGGCGGCCACGAAGGCGGTGGGCAGGCCGAACAGCGTCCCCAGCAGGACGCCCAGGGAAGCGCCGATGGAAAACAGCGGGGTCACTTCGCCGCCTTGGAACCCGGCGGCCAGGGTGACCACGGTGAAGGCGAATTTCAGGGCGAAGTCCCAGGAGAAGATGCCGCTGTCAAAGCTCATGGCGATGAGATTGGTGCCCAGGCCGGAGTAGCGTCCGCCCAAGCAGAGGAGGGAGAAGACGCTGACGGCGATGCCGATGACCAGGATGCGCAGGAGCGGATTGGGCAGGTATTGGGCGAAAAGTGCCTTGAGCTTGTGCAGGGCAAAGGCGAACAGGCCGCCGACGAGGCCGAAGAGCAGACCGAACAGGAGCAGCTTGCCCACCAACGGGGCGGAGAAGGCGACCTGGTCGGTGAGTGCCACGGTGAATTTCTCCAGCCCCAGCAGGCCGGAACAGGCGCTGGCGCTGAAGGAGGCCACCAGAGCGGGCAGGAGAGCGGAATACTCCAACACGCCTGCGGTGAGCACCTCCAGGGCGAAAAAGGTGGCGGCGATGGGGGTGCGGAACAGGCCGGCGAAGCCGGCGGCCATGCCGGC
>JABLTO010246656.1_pt1 | contig 26528 bp, 22 predicted proteins | sample 7160091 | NCBI WGS metagenome assembly JABLTO01 (sample SAMN14651225, study PRJNA627086) | human gut metagenome | isolation source: feces | host: Homo sapiens
GGCTCAGACCGTATGAATGAGTGTCCAGACAAATATCAAAGATACCTTCTGCTTTTTTCAGGTTTTTTGTGTCCGCTTTTCCGGAAAGGACTCACACAATTTCATACTAGTCACAGGACAGAAACCTTATTCTTGCGGCAGATGCTAGGCGCCTGCCTTCTCTGTCAAGAGACGATCGCTGTAGTGAAAAATGTGAATGAATGACTTCGTTAGAAACAACAGAACGTCGCGCTGGAGAACACCTGTCTCACGGTAAATTCACAATCGGCTCATTCCGTAAAAACTGCTGAAAGCGTCCCCATAAGACATATTCCTTGAGCCTGCCCAAAGCACGGCCCGCCAGTCCATGGCATCCATAGACAAGGCGGGCCTGTTTTGGGTTTGCGGATTTAGGAGAGAACGTTCCGCCCTAGGCGGGGAATGGCTTTACTGTTTCTTAATGAGATTTTCGACGGCGCCAACCCACGCATGCTCGGGATCATTGGAGCGATAGAATCCCTGGTGATCGCCCGCCATCAGCCAGAGGAAATAGGTATTGTAGCCCGGAGCGCCAACAGTGGTATGATAGCCGCGAGGGAACTCGACCAGCTCATCATTTTTCACCCTGTATGCCTCGTCAATTTCCCCATCGGAGGTATAGAGGCATTGCACGCCGAATCCCTGCTGCGGGTCAAAAAGGAAATAGTAGATCTCTTCCAGAACCCCCTCTGCAGGCATCGCATCCACATCATGCTTGTGGGGCGGGAAACCGGCCCAGTTACCCGGGGTGATATACGCTTCGCCCACGGTTAGCTTCCGGGCATTGGTGCTTCCGTCCACAATAAAGCTGGTGTCGCGTTCCCATGGCTTTACGCCCAGACGACTCACCCGCACATCCGCCTGACGGATCGCCTGCGGCTCGCTGTCTTGGTCCACAGGCGTGGCACAAACGGCAATTTTGACATTCCATGGGCTGTGAATCTCCACTGTGGATCTCCGGGGCGCATAGAAACACTCCGCCTTTGGATTTTCAAAGACGTTGCGCCTTACGCCCAGCGTCCCAAAATCCTTTCCATTGGCCCGAAAGCTCGCTTTGCCGCCCAGGATCACAAAAGCTACTTCCCGATCCCCGGTTTCAAACGTCAGGTCCTGACCGTTGGTCAGCTCAATGATGCCAAACTCCAGATTCTTCAGCGAACACTCGCCAATAGTGCACAGTGGGGTATAGCCGTTATGGGGGACGTAGGTTTTCTTGTAGTTCATGATTCACCCTTCCTTTCTATGAAATCAGCTATCATCTCGTCGGCGGTTGTTTCCCAGTCGGCGACAATGCCATAGTCCGCACAGGAAAAGATGGGGGCGTTTCGATCCCGGTTAACAGCCACAACAACCTGCGAGGCGTTCATGCCCACCGTGTGCTGGATGCATCCACTGATACCAAAGGCGATATACAGCCTCGGTCGCACCACTACGCCCGTCTGTCCCACTTGGTGTTCATATCCGATCCACCCGGCGTCCACGGCGCTGCGCGAGGCTCCCAGCGACGCTCCCATCAGCTTTGCCAGATGCGCCAGCTTTGCAAATCCAGCTTCTCCGCCGATACCTTTTCCTCCTGCCACAATGATCTGCGCATTTTGTAAGGGCACAGCGTCCTCGACGGGAAGAAAACCGGTCCGTCGCATCTTCGACCGGGGCGTGGACACGGTCAGATGCCGCACCGGCAGCCCGGCTGCATCCTGCGGCGCGGGAGGATGTTCGAACACCCCGGGCCGCACGCTTGCCATCTGGGGACGGTGACTCCTGCAAAGAATCTCAGCCGTCAAATTTCCCCCGAAGGCCGGTCGGATCTGTTTGAGAAGCCCGGAAGGCGTCAGCCCAAGATCCGTACAGTCGGCTGTAAGGCCGGTGTCCAGCTTGGCCGCCGCCCATGCTGAAAGGAAACGCCCCCGCACGGTCGCCGGGAAAAGCACGGCATCCGGCTTGAGTTGCACCAGCGCGTCGGCAATTCGCTGCGCCTGAACGCAGTCATCCTCACAAAACGGAATTTCCACGGCTTCATTCGCACCGCAGGCAGAGCTGGGAAAAGCTGCGCCCGCCTCGCACAGCGCCACGATATCCGCGTCGGGCGCGATGGTCCGCGCCCGAAAGGCGAGCGCCGCGGAGGCATCGCCGGCGGCCTCAAAGACAATGACAAATCTCATTCCAGTACCCCCTCGCGCCGCAGAGAGGCGATCACCTCGCTCGCCGGGAGCTTCTGACAGGAACGCGCACCCCCGCTCCTTGCACTGATGCCAACCACGCGCGTGGGCGAGTCTTTCAGCCCACACCTGCTCACGCCAAGCGTTTTTGCCGTCATCTGAGCCACCGACTCGCCACGTGCCCTGCGCAACCCCATGATGGACGGCAAGCGGAGCGGATAGCTCCATTCGCAAAGCGTCACCACCGCCGGCAACTGTACGTTCCACAGGACCTTGCCCTGTTCGGTCAGCTGCGTTACATCCAGCCTCCCTTCGCTCAGGGCTGCACCCACGACGTTTGTTACGCAGGGGACGTCCAGCATTGACGCCAGCATGGGCCCCACCTGTCCCGTTTCTCCGTCTATGGCGCGGCGGCCGCAGAGGATGAGGTCAAAGCCGCCCAGCGCACGCACGGCCGTACACAGACACGCCGCCGTTATCAGCGTATCGGCACCTGCAAACGCGCGGTCTGTCATCAGCACCGCGTGATGCGCTCCGCGGGCAAGCGCCTCGCGCAGCATGCTTTGCGCCCGTTCAGGACCCATGCTCAGCACCGTCACCTCGCCACCATGCTTGTCCTGCAGCTGCAGCGCAAGCTCGAGCGCGCTCTCGTCCGCCGGATTCATCACCTGCGCCACGAAGTCCCTCTCCAGCGTATAGTCCGCGCCCAGCTTTACCTCGGTCGTGTCGGGCACTTGTTTTATGCAAACCAGCATCCGCATTTGCAATACATCCTTACAACCTGTGATAAATCGGAGCCAGCGCGCGCTGAATCTCCTGATAGACGCGGAATCCCTCAGCATAGCAGGCCACGCCCTCGGGCACGGGCACCGTGTCCTCGACCGTCCGTACGCACCGGCTTACCGCATCCTCATGGCTGCTGAACACGCCCGTCGCCACACCCGCCAGCATAGCGCTGCCCAGCGAGCTGTCCACATTCTCCACCACCCTGAGGGGGATGTTGAGCATATCCGCCAGGATCTGCCGCCATAGTGAATTCTTTGCGCCTCCGCCGATTGCGATGGCCTCAGCGGGAGCAATTCCAAGCTCCGCCAGCGTCTCAAAGCAGTCCTTCATCGAATAGGCCACGCCCTCCAGCACGGCTCGGTTAAAATGTGCCCGGGTATGAAATCCCGCTGCGCCTACAAAGCTGGCCCGGAGCTTGTCGTCGAGATACGGGGTGATCTCACCCTGCAGGTAGGGATGGAAAAACAAACCCTCGCAGCCGCGCTCGACCTCAGCGGCGGCACGGCTCATCTCCTCGAACGAGCCGCCAAACGTATCTCTGTACCAGCGGTTGGAAGCAGCACAGCTTTTGGTGGCCGTCCCCGGATACCACAGGCCGCTCACCACATGGCGGTAGGTCACCAGCCTAGGGTCAACCACAGCATGATCGGTGATGGGACAGATACGGCCGGCAGTGGCCAGTTTGACCGTGGCCTGGCCCGGCCGGATGGCTCCGGCCGCATAGATCTCCATGGCAGTATCGGTCGCCCCGACAATGACGGCAGTGGAGGGAGCTAGCCCGGTATCTTCGCACGCCTGCCCGGTCAGCGGGGAAAGAAGCGTCATCGGGTCCTCAATCGGAGGCAGAACCGCTGTGCTGATGCCAGCCAGTCCGCACAGCCGTTCAGACCAGCGGTTCACCCTGGCGTCCAGCAGAAGAAAGCCCATGGCCTCAATGCTGTCGGTCACAAAATCGCCGGTAAGGCGGTAGCGCACGTAATCCTTTACCGCCAGAAGCCTGCGGGTGCGGCGAAGCGTTTCCGGCTCGTTTTCCCGCAGCCAGATCAGCTGCGGAAGGGTCCAGAGGCTGGAAACGCTGTTATAACATTCCCGGATGATTTCCTCGCCCATTTCTTCTCGCAACCGCTGTGTCTGACGAGCTGCCCGCGCATCGGTCCAATAGATGGCCCGGCGCACCGGCTGATCGTCCGCGCCAAGAAGCACGGCAGTATGGGTGGCGGCGTCCAGCGCCAGGGCGGCGATCTCCTGTGGCGCAACATGGGAGACCCGTAGTATCTCACGCACATTTTTGCATAACGCGTCATAGCTGTCCCGCGGGTCCTGTTCGGCCCATCCGTTATGGGGATAGTAGGTGGGATATTCATGGCTGGCCGTAGCATAGACGCGGCCATCCTCGCCCAGCAGCGTCGCCTTGGACGAGCTGCCGCCAAAATCTACGCCAAGCAGATACTTCACGCCTCTCCCTCCCTCACAATGACGCCAACGCCATCGGGAATGACCGTGACGGAAGCGTCCGCGCCCAGCCGCTCTTTTGCCATGCACAGGGCCGCATCCACGTTGGGCGCCCAGCGCATGTGCATGGTTTCGATCAGCTCCCGGTTTTCTTCACCTGTGACGAAAATACATTCCGCCTTGTGCATCACCCGTGCCAGGATCTGCGCCTCCCACTGATCCATGCGTGTTTGCGCAGCAGGTATGCTTTCAATGTCGCGCGTCACCTGCTCTGCGCTGGAACGCTCGGCGAACCAGCGGTAAAACGCCTCTCCTCCGTGCCCGTCGCCCAGCGCCGCGCACAGAACAATCACTCCGCCAGGACGCACACAGGCTTCCGCTGCTGTCATGCCCTTGACGCACTGGTAGACGTTCTGATCCAGCGGATAACCGCCGTTGGAGGTAATCACCACGTCCGCCTCCACCGCCGCAACGCTCGTGATGCGCGCGCTCATCTCGCAACCAGCGCTGTGCGCCTGTTGCGCATCGCCGGCAAAGACGGCAAGGATGCGCTTGTCGGCGTCAAGAAGCACATTGAGGACAAAGGCCAGATTCGCCCGTCGTGCGGCAAAGAGCATGTCGCGGTGGATGGGATTGTCCTGAAGAATACCCTGCCGCGCAAATGGGCTTTTGATAAAGGCGGCGTTGTGATTGTACAGCACCGTTTTGCGTGAGGCCACGCCCGGCAGGATGCTCTTGCGGCCGCCCGAGAAGCCGGCGAAAAAATGCGGCTCGATAAAGCCTTCGGAAATCACCAGGTCAGCCTCACGAACCAGCCGGTTCAGCCACAGCTCCCCGCCCGAGGGCAGCGTGCCCATAAAGACCATGTCTTCGTCCGCTTCCGCGCGATGTACTACGATTTCCTCCCGGTCTACAATGCCGTCGCCAAACCGGGCGCGAAGCTCCTGCTGCGTGGTGGGGCGGTGCATACCCGTGGCGATGAGGATGGTCAGGCGCACGTCAGGGTTGTTTCTGCGCACCTCCTCCAGCAACAACGGCATGGTGATACGGCTTGGAACAGGCCGGGTATGATCGCTGGTGATGATAAGCACATGCCGCTTTTCGCGCGCCAGATCGCACAGCCGCTGTGAGCCGATGGGATGCTCCAGCGCTTTTTGTACGCGCTCCTGCTGCGTGTCCGCATCCGGCGTAGGATGCGCGGCAACCAGCACGCCCCTAAGGCATTGCTGGGGAATGGTGAAGCGTATGGTTTCGTTTCCGTATGGAAGCTCAAACACTGCCATAAACTCAAACGACCTTTCCTGGATTGAGAATTCCGGCAGGATCAAAGGCAGCTTTAATGCGCCGCATCAGCTCGATCTGCAACCCGCCCACGCTCTGGCTGAGGAAGGCACGCTTTGCGTGGCCCACGCCGTGTTCGCCCGACACCTCTCCATCCAGCGCCCTGGCCTCCTCATACAACCGCTCCATGACACGTTCGACCGTTTCATTCCACGCCTGTTCCTTCATCTCATCCTGACAGACATACAGGTGAAGGTTGCCGTCACCCGCATGCCCGAACGAACAGATCCGCACCCCCAGCTCCTGACCGATTTCCACGCTGCGCTTGACAAACGCCGCGATGCGATCCCTGGGCACGACCACATCACATTCGTCCATCGCCGGCGTGCTTCCCTTGATTGCCTCCAAAAACGCGCCGCGCGCATTCCAGATGCTTTCCTTTCGCTCATCCGTGTCCGCCAAAAGCACGTCTCTGGCCCCAAGGCCCAGCGCGGTATCGGTCAGCCGCTCGATCATGGGCTGAAGTGCTTCGTTACCCGCCCCGTCCAGCCGGACCAGCAGGTAGGCGTCCGCGCTGGTATCCGGGAACTGTTTGCCCAGATAGGTTTCAGCGCAGGCGATGACTTCCCGCTCCATGAACTCTACCGCTGTCGGCTCACAGCCGCAGGCCAGCACCTCCGGCACCGCCTCGATGCATGCCTCCAGGTTGTCAAAGGGGATTAGCAGACTCACGTTTGCCTTGGGCTCCGGCACGAGCTTCACCGTCAGCTTTGTGAGAATACCCAACGTTCCCTCGCTGCCCACCATCAGGTCAATCAGGCTATATCCGCTGGAGGTCTTGACGTTTTTTCCGCCCAGCGTGAGGATGTCGCCATTGGCAAGCACCACTTCCATGCCCAGCACATAGTCCCGCGTCACGCCGTAACGCACCGCGCGCATGCCGCCGGCGTTGGTCATGGCGTTTCCGCCCATGGTGGCGGTCTTTTCTCCGGGATCCGGGGGATAAAACAGACCGGTTCCTTCCAGCGCCTTGGGAAACTCCATCAGCAACACGCCCGGCTCCACGGTAGCCGTCATGTTGCGTGTGTCCACCTCCAGCACTCGCTTCATCCTTTCGGTGGACAGCACAATGCCACCCTCCTTCGCCACGCACCCGCCGCACAGCCCCGTACCTGCACCACGGGGGGTCACCGGGATGTTTCGCCGGTTGCAGTAGCCAAGCACGGCGCTGATTTCCTCCGTGCTTTGCGCCTGAAGCACCGCCTCGGGCAGATAGTGGCCATATATGGTCATCTCGTCGTGGTCGTAATCGGTGGATATGGCTTGCGCGCTGTACACGCGGCCCGGCATCACGCTTTCAAAAAACGCCAGATCCGCTTCGTTGACCTTTTCAAACGGTTTCATCCGAGGCCCTCCTTCAGCCGGCCGATCAGGTCCGGCACGATCTGGTACAGATCTCCCACAATGCCCACGTGGGCCACTTCAAAAATCGGCGCGTTCGCATCGCTGTTGATCGCCACGATATGTTCGCTGGCATTCATACAGGCGGAGAACTGAATCGCACCGCTCACCCCGCAGGTAATCATCAGGCGCGGGCGGACCGTTCGTCCGGATAATCCGATCTGGCGCGCGTTGGTCGTCCAGCCCTTTTCCACCAGCGGGCGCGATACGGCCCAGTCGCCTCCCAGCAGCGCAGCCAGCTCTCGAATCATTTCCAAATCGGATTCCTTTTGCAGGCCACGGCCGCCCACCACCAAAATTTCCGCATCCGAGATGGTCTTTCCGGCGGGCACCGGCTGGCTGCCTACCAGCGTAACGGATGATCTGAGCGCACCTTTTGGCAAAGGACGCGTCTTCACCTCTCCCGTCTCCTTTTGCTGCCGCGCCGGCGCGTTCATGACCTTGTAACGCACCGTGGCGAACTGCGGGCGGGTATTCGTCGTAACGATCTGCGCCATGATATTTCCGCCGAATGCCGGACGGATCTGAACCAGGTCGGTGTTTTCCCGCAGCTCAAGGCGGGTGCAGTCGGCCGTCAGGCCGGTGTGAAAGCGCGTGGAGAGGCGCGGGGCAAGGCTGCGGCCCAGCGACGTCGCTCCGACCAGCACCACGCTGGGCCGCACGGCGCGGATGTAGTCCTCCACACATGTCGCGTATACGTCCGCGCGGAAATATCCCAGCGCCGGATCATCGTATACGGCCACTTCGGCGACCCCGTAGTGCAGCAGTTCCCGTGCATGGTCTGCAACGCCGTCGCCCACCAGCACCGCCTTTACCGAGAATCCCGGCACGCTGCGCGTCAGCTCCTGCGCCTTTCCAATGAGCTCAAGACTGACGGGATGCAGCCGTCCGCCCGATGCCTCGGCAAAGACCAGGATGTCCCTCCACTGGCTCTTGTCCACCGAGGCCACCTTTGTTTCCAGACGGAGAATCGCCTTCTCCGGGCAGCGCTTGACGCACACGCCGCAAACCCGGCATGCTGCGTTAAGCTCCGGCTTTCCGTCCTTGATGTCGATGGCGCCAAAGGGGCAGGCCTCCCGGCAGAGGCCGCAGCCTGTGCACTTGCGTTCCAATATCGCGATCTGTGCCATGCTATGACCTCCTCTCAAAGAAACTTCCATTGTTTGAGCAGACCGTGGAGCTTTTCTGCCGCACGGTCGGCCTGCCACATCTCCCGCTGTACATCGTTTTCCGGCGGGAAGATGCGTTCCACCTGCGTTGGACTGCCAGAGAGCCCATAGTGATCGGGATCGGTGTCCAGAAAGCTGTCCAGGCCCATGATATGCACCGGCCGCCCGACCACCTGACGCGCCGTTTTCAGCGACGGCAGGCGCGGCATGAAAATGTCCTGCTCCACTGTTACAAGGCAGGGAAAGGGCATGTGCACGGTTTCAATCACATCCTGAAGCTGCTGCTCCACGATTACGCCATCCCGGGCCACCTCGATGCGCGAAACCCAAGCGGCATGCGCGATTCCCATGTGCTCGGCAATTGCCGGCCCTACCTGAGCGGTATCGCCGTCCGTGGTCTGCTTGCCGCATAAAATCAGGTCAAAATCACCTACGCTGCGAATGGCCTGCGAGAGCGTGTAGCTGGTGGCGAGCACATCCGCGCCGCCCAAACGCCGGTCGGAAAAAACGTACCCCTCGTCCGCCCCCATCATATAGGCTTCCCGAACCACCGCCTCGGCCTGTGGCGGTCCCATGGTGCCTACCGTAACGCGACCACCATGCGCCTCGCGCAGCCTGAGCGCCGTCTCCAGCGCGTAGAGGTCATACGGGTTCATTTTGCTCGCCACCCCGTCGCGCTTGAGCACGCCGGTCTTTTCGTCCACTTGAACTTTGTTTGTGCTGGGCACCTGCTTGATGCATACGAAGATGTTCATTGAATTACCGCTCCTTATCAGAACCTGTCAGACCCCTGTCCAAAATTGCGCCGTCACGCCTCAGACGTGACTGCAGCATGCCCACATCCAGCCCGTTTTCCTGCGCCAGCATTGCCGCTGCCGTTCCGGCCGCCTGTCCGGTGGCCGCGCAGGCAGGGATCGCGCGCGTTACGTCCCAGGCGTCTCCGTGCGATCCGATACACCGGCCCGCGGAGAACAGATTGTCGCATCTGCCCATGAGATGGTTCAGTCCAATGGTGTATACCGGCGCCGGATGGCGCCAATCGCCTGTCATCGCCACCGCATCTTCGCGCCATGCACCAAGCTGCTCCCGGCAAAGCGTCTCCCGCGCCACCAGCCTGCGTGTCATGCGCATCAAGGGCAGCGTGGGGATCAGAAAGGGAATGGCATCCTGCGTGCGGGCATGGTGGGAAATCATGGCATGCATATCCTGAACGTAGGCGCTGATCTCCCCGCCGCTTAGCCGATAACAGCGGGTGCCGGGCGGGCATGGCGCATCCAGCGGCGGTTCTGTAAGCGAATGGAGGCTCGCACGGGCGTCGCCCTTCTGAGAAAAATACCATCCGCTCTTGCGGTTTTGCGTATACTCGGCGGTTTTCTCGCCTGCCAGGCGGCACAGGTCGGCGTCTCCCGTGGCGTCCACAAAGGCCTTTGCCTCCAGCGCCAGCCGTCCGCTCTTGTTTTCCACAATTACATGCGTGAGCGAACCGCCCTGCGACATGGCCGCGCAGACACGGGTATCGTACCAAATTTCTACGCCCGCCTCCCTCAGCAGACGCTCAAGGCTGAGAATCATGGGAGCTGCCTCAAAATTCACCCGGAAACGGTTCCGGGTGCGTTCCTCCACGGTGCTGGGCCCGTTCCAGCAATCGGGAATGTGTTGATCCGACGCAGACGGGGAGGTATTGCCCGGCGCTACGCTCTCACGCAGCAGTTCCTCGCCGATACCGCCGATCACCTGATGCCCATATCCGTCACAAAGCGGCAGATATATGACAATCAGGCCAAGCGTGGCCAGGCCGCCCAAGGCACATTCCTTTTCCAGCAGCACCGTTCCCGCCCCGGAGCGGGAAGCCGCCAGCGCCGCGGAGACGCCGGCAATGCCTCCTCCCGCGACCACTACATCAGCGCTTCGGACCACATCGATCAGGCGCGCCGGTTCCTGAATTCTCATCACATTCCTCCTGTGACAGGCACAGCGCGAGAAGCGTACCCTCCCGCGCTGTCAGCGTACCGTTATGTTCAAAGATGAGCGTCAAGCAAGACAAACAGATCCTGGTACTGGCATCCTTGCGGCACGACGGCGGCCAGCGCCTCGGTGCTCTGCGGACACGCGGCAACAAGCACACGGGCATCCGTGCGAAGGACATCGCTCCAGCGGCCCTGGGCCACCTTGGCGCGAAGCTCAGGCATGTACTGACCTACCACAGCGCTGCCGCAGCACTTGGCCAGACGGCGATTTTGCCACATTTCATGCAGCGTAAGCCCCATGGACGCAATGATGTTTCGCGCGGGCTGATGCTCGTTGAGGTCGCGAGCCAGGCGGCTTGCGTCATGATAGGTCACCACGCCCTCTCCCTTGCGCGGAATGAGCCGGCCCGCGGCAATGAGCTCGTCCACAAAGGCGGTCGCCGTGATGACAGCAGGCATTTCAATACCCCAATCCTTGTACTCATGACAGAACAGCGCCGCGTCGTAACTGTCCAGCACCACAACCGTCTTTGCGCCGCTTGCGGCGATGGCCTGGCCGGCCTTCTTCGCCTGCATGCGCACATCCTCCACAAAGCCCATCAGATCGCCCAGCGCGGAGCCGGAAGCAGGCTCGTTTTTCAACACGGCATACGGCTGATGCGCTTTGTCCAGGATACGAAGCAGCGCCTGCGCCGTCTCGGGCACACTATAGCGCGCCGTCTCGCCCAGCCATACCAGCAGCTCGCCCTGCTCGGGCACGCCGTCCAGATGGACCTGGCACTGCGTCGCCCCGTAACAGTTGCCTGTCTCCTCAATACGTTGTACAACCTTCTCCACGCATGTGGGAACAACGTCATTGACATAGGCCTGAGTACGCCCTTCCCGGATGAAAACAAGGGGGTCAAACCCGGTGGCACAGTCATTGGTGCACGCTCCGCACAGGAGACATTCGTACATGGTCCTGGCGGAGTCGGCCTCCATGGGCATCCCGCGCTTCATCATCGAGACCAGCAGACCCTTGGCGCGGGGGGTATTGGTTTCCTTTCCCGTAACCAGCTGAACCGGGCAGAGATGACGGCACATCCAGCAAAAACGGCAGGCTTCGGCATTTTTATATGCTTTTTCGCTAAACATCTCGTCTGCTCCTCCTTTACAGCCCCAATTTGTAGGGGTTCATGATGCCATTGGGATCGAGGCTCTTTTTCAGCCCTTCCATCACCTGCATGGCCGGTCCGTACTGCTCTTTCATCAGTCGGGAGAGCTTGAGGCCAATGCCGTGGTGGTCGTTGATGACGCCGCCATTTTGCATCGCCGCGCGTACGCCAGCGTTCCAAATCTGATTGTGGAGGCGCGTGGCTTCCTCGGGATTCTCCGGGACGTCCTTGGGATCGACAATAAAGCGGGTATAGTTCATACAGCCCCATTCATACCAGTGGCTGGAGTGCGAAATATACTTGACGAAGGGGAACTGTTCGTTGATTACCTTTTTCATAGCCCAGTAGATTTTCTCGATGTTGGCATAGGTAGAGACGGTGTCCATGGTGCCGAACATCTGTGGAATGTCCATGATATGGCCGGGGTAGAAGAAGGTAATGCGGTTTTCGTACCACTTTTCACCATATTCGCTGCCAAGGTTTTGCGCACCGTATTTTGCGGCGATCTCCTGGGCGATTTCCATCTCAATGTCCACAACGCGCCGCATGCCCTCGCAGGTAAGGTTCATGAAACAGCCCTTTTTCTCAAAGCCAAGGATTTTCTTGATGATGGAAACGGTTTCCGCCTCATCAAAAAACCTGAGGATGGAAGGCTTAATCTTTTGCATGATGTCGCGCCCGGCCATATAGCCCGAGTGCATGTCGGGGAAGAGAAATGCGATATGCTGCCGACTTTCGGGCTGCTCAAAGAGCTTGAAGGTTGCGCGCGTAATCACGCCTAACGTGCCTTCCGATCCGATGAAAATCTCATTGAGGTCAGGCCCTGCCGCATGCTTGGGGACCGGAAGCGTATGGATGATGTCTCCGTTGGGGAGAACGACCTCCATAGAAATGCACTGATCGTCAATTTTGCCGTACTTGGTGGACATAATGCCGATGCCGCGGTGCCCAAGCGCGCCGCCAATGGTGCCGCAGGTGAGGCAGGAGGGAATGTGCTGGCACGAATAGCCCCGCTCGTTGGCATACCATTCCAGCTGCTGGAAAATCATACCCGCCTCGGCGGTAATGGTGCGGCTCACTTCGTCGATCTCAATCAATCGGCACATGCGCTTCATGTCCATCATAATGCCGCCCGCCATGGGCAGGGCGCCGCCCTGAGAGCCCGAGCCGCCGCCCCAGATATTGACGGGGATTTTGTAATAGTTGGCGATTTTGAGAATTTTGGAAACCTCCACGGCACTGCCGGGCCTGACAATAATATCGGGCATCGGCGGAGTCATACCGCGGTCCACCCACATGCGGCTGATCCAGAAATAGTCCACACCGTAGGTAAGCCGGTCACTTTTGCTGGTGGAGACATTCTCAACACCGACAATATCCTCCAGCTCCGTACGGATCATCTCAAACATAAACCCCTTGCGCTCCATAAAATCACTCCTCACGATTCGGGTTGCGCCGCGCGGCTCCGTGCCGCTGGACGGGATGTGCCGTCACAGCCGTATGCCCCGTTCCTGCAAAAACGCCCTGCATTCTTTGTCGGTAGGCATGCCATGCCTCGCTCCCAGCCGGGTACACTTGATGGCCGCGGCAGCGCTGGCATAACAGCACGCCTGCTCATTGGTCATGCCCTTGATTTTGGCCGCGATAAACGCGCCGTGGAAAGTATCGCCGCAACCGTTGCTATCCTGGACATCCACCGGGTAGCTTTCATAGCGGCGCATGCCTCCTCCGTCCAGCAACAGACCGCCCCTGACCCCCTGGGTAAGCACCAGCAGCTCGGGATGATACGTCTCGTACAGCCTTTGCGCGGCAAGTTCGGCCGTCTGCGCCCCCGTCATTTTCATGGCAAACTCCTCCGAGGGAATCAACCAGTCCACATAGGGCATCAGTCGCTCTATCCCCGGATAGGTGCCACCCGCGTCATGGCTAACCTTTATCCCCTCCCTGCGGCAAAGCGCGGCTGCGTACACGGCCGCCTCAAGCATATGCCCATCCAGATGCAGCACCTTTGCATGCCGCAGCAAGGACACATCGACATCCTCCGGTGCGGGTTGCGGGACGGTACCCCGGTTCCATATGCAGGTGCGGGTGCTGCGCGACCGATTAAGGAAAACCACCGCATGAAAGCTCACCACATCCGGCACGATGCGCACGCGGCTGGTATCCACCTTCCAACGCTTAAGATCCTCCAGCATAAACCGTCCGAAGGGATCGTCGCCGATGGTGCCCATATAAGCGGTGCTTACCCCCAGCTTCTGCGCCGCCACCAACGCAGTGGCGCAGGGTCCTCCGCCCTGTACCCGTGTTTCCACGCCCTCCAGTTTGGTATCCTCCTGCGGAAACCTATCCACGACCATCAGCGTGTCGTATACCGTTGATCCTATGCCGATTATCTCCGGCCATGGTTCATTCATTGCTTCCCTCCGCGCCAAGAAGGCGGATCTTCTCCAGTGCAAAGCGCTTGACGGCCTGCGTGGGTTCTTTCATGAAAATATCCACTGCGATCAGGTCCGGGCTGGTTAAGCGCACGGCATCCAGCATGGCGTAGCACACATCCGTGCCAAAATTGATCTTGCGGATTCCTGCGCTGATGGCGCTTCGAATCTGGTCGTCCGGCACACCGCTTCCACCGTGCAGCACAAGCGCAGTACCCGTCGCCTGAGCGATCTGAGCGATGCGGTCCACGGCGATCACCGGCGCCTGCTTATACCGTCCGTGAGCGGTGCCGACCAAAATGGCCAGTGCGTCTACGCCGGTTTCCTGTACGAACGACTGCGCCTCGTCCACCCGAGTATATTCCGTAGGCACACCTTCCTGGGCCAGACCGATATGCCCCAGTTCGCCCTCCACATCCACGCCCACGTCGTGGGCCATGTGGACGATCCTTTTCATCACTTCGACATTTTCCTCAAAGGGCAGCTCGCTAGCATCGCGCATGACGCTGGTGCAACCATAGCGCAGCGCCCGGACAACGGCCTCATCGCTGGCCCCGTGATCCAGATGAAACGCCATTTTAACCTTTGAGCGCTGCGCAGCCTCCACCAGCGCCGGCGAGAGAAACTGCGCCTCATAGCTGGTGAAAAGACGGCTGTACATCTGCAAGATGACGCACGCCTTGGCTTCCTCGGCGGCAAAGATCACGCCCAGAGCCGTTTCCGCGTTGTATACGTTAAAGGCCGGAATCGCGCAGCCGCGCGCCTGCGCGATGTTGAGCAGTTCCTTCATACCGGTCAGCATATCGCATTATCTCCCTTCGTTTACGGTGTCGATGGAAAGTGCCGGCACATATTTGCACAATTCCCGCAGTTCCTCCGTCCAGTCCCCTTCGATTTCCGCCATATGATGAATATAGGGACCCTCGATGAGCTTGCGTTCCCAGGCAGACAGGTTGTCAAATTCCGCCCACAGATAGGTGCCGAATGTGTAGGGGCCGTCTGTGGTCTTGCATACGCCCGTCAACAGCCTGTAATCTCCGCCATCCTGATCGAAACGGGCTACCGTGTACTGGCCGTCCCTGACCTGGAACCACTGGCGCATGTTGACGTTTTTACAGGGACATCCATCCTTTTTGAGGCTGTAGGCGAACGGCCCGCAGTGCCACAGCAACTCCGCGTTTCGGTTCTTGGGATGCCGGACGGTAAATTCTCCAAAGAAAGGAATCTTTTTGCCCATCGCCGCGCAGGAGAGTAGCGCCATGGTCAGCGTCCCGTGAAGGTCGCTTTCGCAGCCGATAATATACCCCATGTCCGCCAGGACGCTGTACGCCGTGCAAGGCATGGCGCCCACGGCCAGCTGCATGGCCGTCCAGCACTCGGCGCTCACGGCCTGCACCCGATAGGTTTCAAACACCCACTGATACAGCAGCACAAACGCATAGATTTTTTTTAGCAGCGGCGGGGTGACATCATCCATTTCATAGCGGGACAAAAGCAACTTGGCCCCTTCCTCCAGTTCCGCGTCGCGCTCCCGGAGGATCTGGTTGTATTTATCGATAATAACGGCAAGGTTGACGGGAATGATTTGAAGCCCGAATTTCTCCATCAACTCGCCTTCATTGAAAATGACGGAACAAAAAGGTTTGGGACGAAGCCCCACCTGAGCGATGCGCATGCCCCGGAGATTTTTTACCATACACGTCACCGAAACAAACCGTGCAAGTCCGCTGGAAAAAATCTCATCCTCCACCGCGCAGGTTTCAATGTAGCTGAAGGGGATATGGAAGCGCTGAAGCTGGCGACTCACGCCAAACAGGCCGCACTGGCTGTCGGTATAGCGCGTGCCGTCCTCAAGGAAGCTGTCATCCATGGGCGCCCAGATGCACACGGGCTTTCCCAGCGCCCGCGCAACCTGTGCCGCAATTTCTTCGTTGCCGAAATTGCAGTTGATGATGAGCACCGCATCGACCTTTTCCTGCGTGAAGCGTTTGATTGCTTCCTGCGCATCGTCGTCGCAGTACATCAGATCCTCAGGGTTGATCCCCTTGAGGTCCACAAAGGATACCTGTTCGCTGGAGAAGTGCTCTTCAATATAGGCAACGATGCGTTGCCCACGTTCCTGGGCTTTTTCCCAGTTGAAAATTCCCGGGCGGGGAGTAACATCCCTCCGCATAGGTGCCAGACCGATTTTAACATTGTAATTAAGCATAAAAAGCCTTCTTTCGCTACGGTATGCATTTGGGTCAACTCTATTGTAGAATAAAAAACAAAAGTGAGCTATATGCCGATTCCAACATTTTATATGCAAAAACCATGAATTTGTCCATTGGGAAAATGATGCGCTGGCAAGATCTGTGCGGCCTGCTTGCGCGTTGCGTTTTTTTTGGTATAATAATCAGCAAGGTACACAGATGCTTGTGTTCAATATGCATGATAGGAGGGCGTTTATTCATGGTAGCAGCGAAAGTTGTCATAGTCGAAGACAATCCCGTGACGCTGCGCTCTCTGATTCAGACCATCGACTGGCAGGCGCTCAACTGCGAAATAGCCGGCTACGCCTCCGATGGAGAAAGTGGCCGTGAGCTGATCCTCAGTGTCCGGCCTGACCTGCTCCTGGCCGACATCTTCATGCCGCAGATCGATGGGTTGCAGATGCTGGAGGAAGTGCGCCAGGAACTTCCCGACATGAAGGTAATCATCATCACTGGCTATGAGCGTTTTCAGTATGCCAGCCGCGCTATCAAACTGTCTGTGTTTGACTATATCCTCAAACCCATCCGCAACGAGGAACTGATCCAGTCCGTGCAGCGCGCGCTGCAGGAGGCGCGCGAAAAGCGCGAGACGCTTTCAGTGCGCAGACAGGCCGACCGGCTCTTGCGCCAGGCGCAGATGCTGTCTCTGTTGACCAACTTCTCCCGCGTTGGGCTGAACGTGCATCAAATGCTGGATAACGCGCAGCTCTATGCGAAAGCCTACTATTTTATTATCGTTCAGCCTGAAAACGTGCATGCGTTTCCCTCCTCCGTGCTGGAGGGGGTGGACGGGCTGCTGACTGACTGGCAGTCGCGAACGCTCTCCATCATTCTTTACGACTCGCTGGTGCTGTATGTCATGTGCGAGGATGGAGGTGACGGCTGGCGCAGGGAGGCGACGGAAATCGCCACGCGGATTGCCGACGCGCTGCCCGAAAGGGTGTGCATCGGCATCAGCGCGCTTGCAACCTCGCAGCATCAGATCCGAAAGACGTATCAGCAGGCTCGTCAGGCGCTATGGGAAAACACCATGAATCAGGAGGAGAGCGTCTGCGGCTTCTATTCCCAGGAAGAACCCATGGGCGACAGCGCCATGGCGAAGATGCAGCAGCAGATGTCCCAGATCATTGAGACGGCCGATCTCAGCGATGAATCCGCCCAGGAGGCCGCCCGCGTGATCGTCCGGCTCAGCGGCCAGCAGTACAGCCATCTGCGGGCGCTGGTGTCGCTGTATGTGCTGTTGCTGAGCAAGAAGTTTCCGCCAAGCAGCAACGGGGACGTGGACAAGGCGCTCAACGATGCGTGGTATGTAACAGGCGAGACGGAAGTAAGCCGGTGCCTGCAGGCGCTCAGCGCCATGCTGCGCAGGGAAAACCGTGAGAAATCGGATCAGTGTTCCCTGCTGACCAAAAACGTATTGGAATACATCCGCCTGCATGGCGCTGAATCCCTCAAGCTCAACGATGTTGCCGATCACTTTCAGGTCAGCGCGAACTATCTTTCAGCCCTTATCAGCCGGGAGACAGGCGTGCTTTTTCACAATCATGTGTTGCGTGCCAAGATGGACATCGCCCATACGCTGCTGGCAGATCCCCGCATCCGCGTCGAAGAGGTGGCACACGCGGTGGGCTACAGCAACTATGTTTCCTTTTATAACGTATTCAAGCGGCTGGAGCACATGACTCCTACACAGTACCGGGAGCGCCTGGCGAAGCAGTAAAAACAGCGCTTCGCGCCTTGTTTCGCCTCTTTCCACAGAGGCTTTGTCCGCATCCGGAAATTTTCCGACAGCGCGCGTTTCCCCTGCGGCGCGGCCGGAAAAACGCGCAAGGGCCGCGAGCCCCGCAAAACCTCCCAAACGGGTTCTCTGACAGTCTGCCACGGTTTCACCGTGTTTTTTAACGTCACAAAAAAAGAGTGGATTTTAAGAAGGATTTCATAAAAACGATGCATATACAGACGGTCACTTTTTTGCCATAATAAATCTAACAAAAGGCTTTCCCCTTGCCGGAGGGAAGGCAGTCGTTCTCTTTTCCCAAGCGGCCGGACGAGCCGTCAACAAAAAAGGGCTTTGCCCAAGGAGGTTAACCAAATGAGGAAACTGCTGTCACTGATTCTGATTCTGGTCCTGTGCGCCGCCATGGTTCCTGCCGCGCTGGCGGAAGGCGACGTGATCGAAATCACGGTGTTCCATTACATGGTGGAAGGCGATAAGGCCGAAGGCATGGAGAAGATCCAGGAGCTTTTCAAACAGGCGCATCCCGAAGTGACCATCGAATTTGAGAACCTGGCCTACTCTCAGGGAACCGACTTCTGGCCGCAGCTGGAAACGGCCATTGCCGCGGGCGACAATCCCGAAATCATCATGGGCAACCCCGGCCTGTATGTCAACCTCATCGAAGAGGGATACATCATGGACCTGACCGGGAACGAGGTCATCCAGGAGCTGGGCCTGAGCGCCGGCGACATGGGCGACGTGTCCTATCAGGGCAAGTGGTACGCCTATCCTGTGGACTTCAAGTCCTGGGGCGTGTTCTACAATACCAAGATCTTTGAGGAGCTTGGTCTGGAAGTGCCCACCACCAAGACCGAGCTGCTGGCCATCTGCGAAACGCTTCAGGAAAACGGCATCACCCCATGGGCCAACTGGTACGCCGACGGCGCTTCCGTCGACATTGAGATGCGCCCGGTGCTGTGGACCAAGGCGCTGGCCAACGGCGACAAAGACATGTTCGAGAAGCTCATGAGCGGTGAGAAGAAAGTCACCGACTATCCGTACTTTGCCGAGGCCCTCGAGATCTGGGGCGAGCGCATGGGAGACTGGGCCGCGCCCAACGCGACCTCCAACAAGCAGACCGACGCCAACGAAATGTTCATCTCCGGTCAGGCGGGCATGCTCTATCAGGGCACCTGGAACATCGGCAGCATCGAAAGCCTGATTGGCGGCACGGACTTTGAATATGGCTTCTTCCTCTGCCCCACGGACGACAGCGGCGATCCGCCGGTGCTGGGCGTGCAGGTGGACCAGTCCTTCATGGTCAACTCCAAGTCCGACAACGCCGAGTGGGGCCAGAAGTTCCTTGAGTTCTGGCTGACCGACTGCATGGGCCTGTGGTCTGACGAGAGCTATCAGCCCTGCATTACCGGCGCGACCACCGAAAACACGCCCGAGCTGCTGCTGACCCTGCTCGAGGCCAAGGCTTCCGGCAACACCGCCTGCTACGGCGACTTCACCGCGCCCTTCTCCTCTGCGTTCACCAGCGCCTACCGCAAGGCTCTGACCGCTTGGGCCGTATACTGCTGCACTGGCACGGAGTCCTCCGGCGTCAACTCGGTGGAGACCTGCCTGGCCTACATGCAGGAGCTCTTCGACGAGGAGATCGCGCAGGCTGCGTTGTAACCCTCTTTGACGCATGGAATAAATCGATCTCCATGGCGTCGAGCAGGACGGCTGACTGTCCCGGTCAGCCGTCCTCGGTCCTTCTAAAAGGGCGTTGCGCGCATTGGCTGACTTATCGTACAGAGGGCTTCTAGCGCCGCTGCGTGTGTCGTTGGGGCTGGAATGCCTTTGCGGGAGAAGAGGACTCGGGTTGGACGCCCGGCTCACCCGCCGGAGGCATCCGCTCGCGCTTACATCCTTCTCGCAATGCTTTCTACCAACGACAGGAGCGATTAAAACATGGACAAAGATCTCCGACCTCGCCAGCTTACAGGGTATTCCAGGCGCACACATTTGAGCAACGCACTGTTTCTGCTGCCCACCATAGTGTTGTTCACCTTCGTGGTGCTGATCCCTTTTTTTCAGGGAATCCCCTATTCGTTTACAAGCTGGAAAAGTATCGTCAGCACCGATCATCCTTTCAATGGGATTGCAAATTATAAATATCTGCTGGGAAACAAGTATTTTCGCATGTCCCTTGGTGTGACCTTCAACTTTACCATTCAGTACCTGCTGTGGTCCAACGTGCTGGGCTTTTCTCTAGCGCTCCTAATCCACAAGTCCTCTTTGTTTAACAACATCTCCCGTACCATCTTTTTCCTTCCCTTTACCATTTCTGTCACAGCAGGTGCCATTGTCTGGTCCTATGTGTTTACGGATGTTTACAGTCCGCTAACAGGCAATGTAAGTCCCTTGGGACTGCCGTCACAGGTAGTTCCGGCCATGGCCATCATGGCCTCTTGGCGTGATATGGGGTACTGCATGTTGATTTATATTGCTGCGCTTCAAACCATCTCCCAGGATTTTTATGAGGCCGCCACCGTGGAGGGCGCAAATGCGTGGCAGAAATTCATTCACATTACCATTCCCATGATTGTCCCCGCTTTTACCACCAATATTACTCTCATTCTGGCATGGGGCCTAAGAACATTTGACCTGCCCATGGTGGTCGCCGCCAACCTCCAGGAAGGGCAGACTACGGCGGTTTATATCTACCAATCCATCTTTGCCAACAACAAGGCAAGCCTTGGCCAAGCGGCAGCTATTATTCTAACTGTGATCCTAATTGTGCTGACGCAGATTGTTACGCGTGTGCTGCGCCGTTTGGAGGTGGAGACATGACCGCTAGACCTGTAAGCATGGACCGACTGTTTGAAAAAAATAGCCTTTCTCACCATCGAAGGACATTTCGTAGGCTCCTGCGGGTGACGTTTATTCTGTTGCTACTGATCGTGGTCCTATCTCCGTTTTATGTGGCTGTACTTTACGCCTTTAAGCCCGCTACGGAAATCACCGCCAACCGGTTGGCCTTCAGCAAAAACCCTACGCTAGAAAACTTCCATAACGTGATTTTCGAAAACGAGCTGTTTGGCATCGGTTTTAAAAACAGCGTCATCAACACGATTCCCACCGTTTTGATCCTGATGGGCTTCACCTCCATGGCTGCCTGGGTTCTGGCACGCTATGACAGCCGCGTCTACCGGCTGATCTATGCGGTGCTGACGTTGGGCTTGCTCATTCCCTTCCAGTGTTTTGAGCTTCCGCTCTTCCTCAACTGGTACAACATGGGACTTGTCAGCACCAACATCGGTTTTATCATCGCCCGATCTGGCCTGCAGATTTCCATCAGCATGGTGGCGGTTACCGGCTTTGTCAAAACCGTCCCCCGCGAGCTGGAACAAGCCGCAAGCATTGACGGCTGCAATCGGTTCCAGACCTTTTGGAAGGTCGTCTTTCCGCTGATGACCCCTATTAACGTCACTCAGCTTGTGCTCAATACCCTCTTTATCTGGAACGATTACTCCACTTCTATCATCCTGCTGCGAGAGAAGGATTCCAAAAGCCTCACCCTTGCCCAGATTCAGTATTTTAACGGCAAGACCACCGAGCTCAACGAAGCGTTCGCCTTCTTCATCCTGGCCATGATCCCCATTCTGGCGCTGTACCTGCTGTGCCAAAAGTATATCATCAGCGGTATCACCGCGGGAGCCGTCAAGGGCTGAGATCCCCGGATTGAAAACGTTCTCCGCAGCCTGGGTTTGGAGGACGTTTTCTGCATGAAACCGGCACTGAAAAGACGGAAAGGGAGAGCCGATGAAGCGTTTTAAGGACTGGTCCTTCCAAAACAAGCTGTTTTTTGTCAACCTGCTGATTGTGTTGCTGGTGGTCTTTGCCATCACCACGGTTATGACGCAGACCGCTGCCCGGCTGGCAACGAACAGCAATTTCGCCAGCCTGAACCTGGTTACCGAACAGGCCCTCATCAATTTCTCCACCTCGACGGCCAGCGTGCAAAGCCATCTTTACACCACCAGCGTAAGTTGCGGTACAGCACAACAGATGAAGTCCATGCTTAGCAAAAGCCCGGACAGCATCGGCTACCCGGAGGCCCGACAGGCTCTGATTCTTGCGCTGAGCCGAATGGTGGACACCGGCGCAGATTACGACTATGTCACCGTGCGGCTGGAGGATGGCCGCTGCTTCAGCAGCGACATCATCGGTACGCAGGCTGCCGGAGTCAGCAAGGAGGCCGAACAGCTCCTGTCACAGCCGGAATACAGCCAGAAGCAGTACGGTCGTGCACAATGGGTGCGCACAGGAACGGGCAATTTGTTCCTGCTGCGAGATGTCTATGCCACCTCTCCCCTCAAATATGTGGGCCGCATCGCCGCCAGAATCCGAAAAAACGCGCTGGTTGATTTGGGACAATATAATCAGACGTTGCACTGTGGCCTGCTGTTTTTTGACGAGCACGATACGCTGGTATCCTCTGTTGGTCTTGACGAAAGCGACGATCTGCTGCTGCTGGCAAAGGCGGGCGTGGCGTCGGCTCTCGCCGCCGCAGGAAAAAACTATACCACTTGCACTCGTACCTATGAGGGATGGCAGGCCGTCGGCCTGCTTCCAATCTCCGTTGTAAACGAGGTGCGTCACGCCACGCTGCGCAGTGGCGTGCTTGTGGCGCTGCTTGGCGCATTGTGCGGGCTGATTGTGGCTCGCGTGATGGGCCACCGCATGTCCCGGCAGGTGCGGGAGCTGGTAACCTGTATGAATCAGGTGGCTGGGGGTGATCTCAGCGTCGTCATGCCCGTCGAAAGCCATGATGACATCGGCATTCTGACCGAGCACTTCAATCAGATGACGGACCGGATCCGCAGCCTTTTGGACAAGGTGGTTCAGGAAGAAAACCGCAAAGGCGTCGCGGAGTACCAAAACCTCGAATACCGCTACCGCTTTTTGCAGTGGCAGATCAATCCCCATTTTATCTACAACGCGCTGGAAACCGTCAATGCGCATGCCAAACTGGATGGAAACCCCGAGCTGAGCGAAATGATTACAATGCTCTCGGCTTACTTCCGCCAGAACGCGGAAGCGATAAGAAGGCGCTTCTCCACGGTACGCTGCGAATTTCAAAGTCTGAGGCAGTATGTCGAAATCTACCGTCATATCTATGGCGACGCGCTCAGGGCATCCTTTGACATCTCCCCCGGGGCCGAGGAGGCGCTGGTGCCCACCATGATTATGCAACCGATTCTGGAAAACGCGCTGATTCACGGTAAGGTCCCTCATGCGGATCGTCCCATCACCGCCCGGGCCGTCATAGACGGCGACAGGCTGGTCATCAGCATACGCGACCAGGGGCATGGTATGTCCGAGGAAACGATTGAGCGGATTTTGCGCACGGGACCGCAGAAGGAGGAAGCGGGCGAGAACGATCGTGCATCGCTTGGGGTGCGCAATGTGCTGGACCGTATGCGGCTGCTCTATGGCGACGAGGCGAGCATGTCCATTGAAAGCGAGCTGAACGTAGGCACCTGCGTGACAGTATCGCTTCCCCTGACCTATCACCAGGCTGCGGCGTCGGAAGAAATCTAGGACATGATGAATTTCAAAATAAAATACAGAATTCGGTATATTGACGTTTTTTCGTCCAAAACGTACACTTTGGACATGATCTGGTGCTCAACACAATCTTAGAGGGAGGTTTCTGTTATGAAGGATTATCGTACCATAGCTGCATCCGATCTGGGAAAAGGAAGCCGGATTGCTCTGGAATTATGCGAAACGGAAGTTGATCTGTATTGGAAGATGGCCATGGAAGTGGCCGAGCTGATCGAGAGCAACAACCAACGCGGCGAACCGACGGTCATGATCGTGCCCTATGGCCCGCTGGGTCCTTATGCGCGCCTTCTCTATCTGGTCAACAAACGGCGCATCAGCCTGAAAAACTGTTGGTTTATCAATATGGATGAGTATCTTGACGAGCATCAGGCCTATCTTCCCAAGGATGATCCGCTTTCCTTCCGGGGCGGAATGGATCGCATTTTCTACGGGCTGGTGGATGAGGAGCTCAACGTGCCTGAGCAGCAGCGCATTTTCCCCGAGCCCGGCAACGAGCAGCGCATCTGGGAGCTGATCCAGAGCTTTGGCAAGCTGGACATGTGCTGGGGCGGTGTGGGCATTACGGGTCACATTGCATTCAACGAGCCGCCGGAAAGCGGGGAAAGCTGCACGGATGCGGAGTTTTTGGAGCGCCCTACCCGTATTCTCAGGATTGCGCGCGAGACCAAAACCATCAACGCCTATATGAATGCCGGAGCCGATCTCGACGCCATTCCCGATTACTGCATCACGGTGGGCATGAAGGAGATCAATTTCGCCCAAAAGATCCGCATGCTCATGCCTCGCGACTGGAATGCCGCTATCCTTCGAAAGGCGCTGCACGGTCCCATCACCTGTCATGTGCCGGTGTCGTTGTTCCAGAATCACCCAGACGCCAAGATCTATGCGCTGGCGCTTGCAGCCACCACGCCCGTGGTGCCTGAAATCCGCGTGTACAATAAATAGGAGTGACTTATGGATACCCTGTGGATCGGTAACGGGCGGCTTGTGCTCCCACAGCGCGTGCTTGAGAATGGCTCCGTCCTGATTGAGGACGGGCGGATTATTGAAATAGGCCATCCCTGTCCTCGAAACGTACAGCGTGCAGATGCAGACGGCGGATACATTCTCCCAGGGTTTATTGATCTGCATGTGCACGGCGGCGGTGGCGCCGATGCGATGGACGCGACGGTGCAGGCGCTGCAAACTATGGCGCGGACCCATGCCGCCCACGGCACCACGGCGCTGGTTCCCACGACCATGACGTGTGAAGACGCGTTGCTGGAAAGGGTAATTGACCGTTTTCTGGAGGCCCGGTCCGCCACGGTAGAGGGAGCGCAGCTGCTGGGACTGCATCTGGAGGGACCGTTTTTTGCAGCGTCCTCCCGGGGAGCACAGCCCGTCTTACGCCAGCGCGTGCCTGACAAGGCCATGCTGGAAAGGATTTTGCGGCGCGCGCAGGGCTATATCCTTCGATGGGATGCCGCTCCGGAGCTTGAGCAGATGGAGCTATTTGCTCAGGTGATGAAGGCCAACGGCGTGGTGGCTGCCGTGGCGCATACCAGCGCCACGGCAGAGCAGACCATGCGGGCGTTTGACTGGGGTTTCAGCCATGTAACACATTTTTATAATGCCATGACGACGTTTCATAAGGTTGACGGTATTGTGCATGCCGGTGTGATTGAAGCCGCCTATCTGCGTGAGGATGTCACCATCGAGCTCATCGGGGACGGCTGCCATGTGCCAAGGGAGTCTATGCTGCTGGCAAACAGGATCAAGGGTGCGGACCGCATCTGTCTAATCACGGACGCAATGCGCGCTGCCGGCACCAATGCTTCTCGCAGCATTCTGGGGCCCGAAAAGGACGGTGTACCCGTGGTCATCCGAGACAACGTGGCACAGCTGCCGGATCTGTCCTCCTATGCAGGCAGCATTGCCACCATGGACCGCGTGTTCCGCGTCGCTCACCTTCGTTACGGTATTCCCGTATGCGAAGTTTCCCGGATGCTTTCCCTGGTTCCGGCACGTCTGTGCGGCTGCGCGCACCGAAAGGGAAGCCTTGAACGGGGCAAGGATGCCGATATAGTTGTGATGTCTGCGGATGGCTACGTAAGGGATGTCTACATCGGAGGACGCCGGTTCAACGCCGCATGAAAGGAAGGAGGCCGGAGAGATGAACGATCGAAAACTTGCCTGCGGAATAACCCTCAGGTTGCTCCCCACGGAATACGACGTGTATCTGGACATGGCGCTGACCATGCTGGAAACCATCTTGCAATGCCAGCGTGAAAACAGGCCCTGTGTGATGATTGTACCCGTGGGTCCCACCGGACAGTATCCCATTTTGGCCGAACTGGTCAACAGGCTGCACATTTCCCTGGAGCACGTCCATTTTTTTAACATGGACGAGTACCTCCTCAGCCCCCGGCAGCCCATTGACGCAGCGCATCCGATGAGCTTTCACGCGAGGATGAATAGCGAATTTTACAACCGCGTGGACGCGGCCTATGCCATTCCCCAGAGCCAGCGACATTTTCCGCTTCCTGGCTGCGAAGCGCAATACGATGCGCTTATCGAGCAACTTGGCGGAGCGGAGTTGTGCCTTGGAGGACTGGGTATCAACGGGCACGTTGCCTTCAACGAGCCGCCCGAGCCGGGCGAAGAGATGACGGTGGACGAATTTGCGGCTCTGAACACGCGGGTGCTTCCCATCAGTCGGGAGACGCGCACCATCAACGCCTATGGCTATCAGCGTGGAGACATCCGAGGCATGCCGGAATACTGCATCACCATTGGCATGCGGCAAATTCTCAGCGCGCGCTCTATTTATATCGCTCTCAACCGCGACTGGCAGCACGGTATTGCGCGCCACGTCTTTTCTGATCCCATTCAGCCTCAGATTCCCGCCTCACTGTTGCGGCGCAATCCCCGGGTCTGCTTCTGTGCGCCACAGTCCATTGGCGCGGGCCTTTGACGCCGTGAGTCCTTTCCGGAAAAGCGGACACAAAAAACCTGAAAAAAGCAGAAGGTATCTTTGATATTTGTCTGGACACTCATTCATACGGTCTGAGCC
>JABLTO010100503.1_pt1 | contig 26523 bp, 12 predicted proteins | sample 7160091 | NCBI WGS metagenome assembly JABLTO01 (sample SAMN14651225, study PRJNA627086) | human gut metagenome | isolation source: feces | host: Homo sapiens
CAATTGTAAACGCATTTGCACATCGAGACTACACGCAATTAGGGAGGGTTGTTGTTCGTATTGATGAAGACGGCCTTTCCGTCTCAAATCCCGGCGGCTTCATTGAAGGCGTGACCTATCGTAATATTTTAACAGTAGAACCACATGGCAGAAACCCAGTTCTTGCAGATGCTTTGAAACGAGTTGGGTTGGCTGAACGCTCCGGCAGAGGTGTGGACAGAATTTTTGAAGGATCTCTTATGTATGGTCGCGATTTACCTGATTATTCTGAAAGCACATCGACTTCAGTACGTCTATTTATCCCGCGTGGAATGCCAGATAAGAAAATGATTGCTTTGATTTCTGAGGAGCAGCAAAAAACAAGCGAGCCTATCTCTCTTAGCGCTTTATTTGTGTTGAATGCCTTGAAACACAATCGGCGGATGTCTCTCAGCGAAATTTGCACAGAGTGCAGTATTCCGGAATCAAAGCTCCGTTCTACAGTAGAAAGATTAACTGAAGCAGGAATAATTGATGGAATGGGTAATGGGCGTGGGAGAGTTTATGTTTTGAGCGCAAAGGCGTATAAAGACCCCACACAATATGTGCGCCAAACAGATATTGATATTATCCGTTATACCGAGCTAATATTAAAGCTTGCACATAATAAGGAGTATTTGACAAGGAAGGATGTCATCTCTTTACTTCATGTGTCGCCTCCGCAAGCGTATAGGCTGCTTAAAAAATTAACGGATAGCGGAAAATTGATTCGTAACGGAAATACCAGCGCAGCTCAGTATACACTTGCAAAATAAGTTGCACGAACTTGCACGCGTGCAAGTTTAAGTGTTTTAATTTTATTCGATTTTTTATTGACATAAGATCGCAAGGAAGCAATATCACGGACAGGGTGTTAAAATATTGCGTGAGATAATGAACCGAAAGAACAAAAATTAAACGGTGGGTAATATATGTTAACTTACAGCGAGCTTGCAAAGCAAAATAAAATGCTTACCGAAGAAAACAACCGTTTAAAAAAAGAGATTTCCGAACTGAAAGCTAAATTCAGCGTTGATACTCTTCCAAAGAAAAACACATTTCAGTTACAAAACACTGCTGTCACTATGCAAAGTAGCACGCAAGAAAAAATTGCTTTGTTTCGGTCGCTCTTTTTCGGCAGAGAAGATGTCTTTGCCCGCCGATGGTACAGTAACACTACGGGTAAAAGCGGTTATCAGCCGGTTTGTACAAATGAATGGGCAGAAGGCTTATGCGATAAGAAAAAGTATAAATGCTCCGCTTGCCCGAATCGCAAGCTTTTACCGCTTGGCGACCGCGATATTTTCGCTCACCTTGCAGGAAAAGACGATTATTGCAGAGATGTTATCGGCATTTATCCGATGCTCTCCGATGAAACCTGCCGCTTTTTGTGTATTGATTTTGATGAAGAAAATTTCAAAGATGATGTAAAGGCTTTTCTTTCGGTATGCGAAAAAAACGGTATTCCTGCCGTAACAGAAATTTCACGCTCAGGTAACGGGGCTCATATCTGGATTTTCTTTGAAAATGCTACCAAAGCAAGAACGGCGAGAAGTTTAGGCACCGTATTACTTACAAGCACTATGGAACTGAACAGTAGGCTTTCATTCCGTTCCTATGACAGAATGTTCCCCAATCAGGATACTATGCCAGACGGCGGTTTCGGCAATTTGGTCGCTTTACCCTTGCAGGGAAAAGCAAGAAAAAACGGTAATTCTCTGTTTGTTGATAATGATTTTCTTCCGTTCTCGGATCAATGGGCATATCTTTCTCTTGTAAAAAGGATGTCGTTGGAGCAAACCGAGGATTGTATACATAAGCTATGCAAAAACGGTGAGCTTGGAAGTCTTGTCAGCGATTCGGAAGAAAAGCCGTGGGAGCCGACAAAACATATCGCACTTTCAAAATCGGATTTTCCCGACAAATTGGAAATCACAAAAGCCAATATGCTTTATATTCCCACAAAAGGATTGTCACCAGTAGCGCTTAATAAAATTAAGCGGTTGGCGGCGTTTAAGAACCCCGATTTCTACCGAGCACAGGCAATGCGAATGCCGATTTACAATAAACCGAGAGTTATTTGCACAGCCGATATTACTGAAGATTATATCGGTCTTCCCCGCGGTTGTGAAGCCACACTGTATGAATTGCTTAAGCAAGCAAATACAAATTTTTCCATTTACGACAAAACCAACTTCGGGAGAGAAATCCCCGTGACGTTCAGCGGTAAACTGCGGGAAGAGCAAAACAAGGCAGCCGAAGTAATGCTACAATATGATACTGGTGTTTTATCGGCTACTACCGCGTTCGGCAAAACCGTTGTTGCGTCGTATTTGATTGGACAAAGAAAAACTAATACCCTTATTTTGGTGCATACTCAAAGCCTGATGACGCAATGGAAAAGTTCTTTGGAGAAATTTTTAAATATCGACATTGAGCCGCTTTTAACAAAGCGTGGGTCGGTCAGGAAAAATTGGTCGCCGATAGGCATTCTGGGCGCGGGAAAAAATACCCTGCACGGAAATGTTGACATTGCGGTTATGCAATCGCTTGTAAACGATGACGAGGTAAAAGAATATGTAAGAGATTACGGAATGATTATTGTTGATGTGTGTCACCACATATCGGCTGTGAATTTTGAAAAAATATTGAAATTCGCAACCGCGAAATCTGTTTACGGACTTACCGCAACTCCAACAAGACAGGACGGACATCACCCGATTGTTTTTATGCAATGCGGACCGATACGCTATAAAGTGGACGCAAAAGCACAGGCGGAAAAACGAAGTTTTGAGCATTACCTGATTCCGAGATTTACCGCTTTCCGTTCCTCTGCCGAAAAAAAGAATATTAACGAGCTTTATAGCGAGCTTTCGGAAAATGAGAACCGAAATATGCTTATTATAAACGATGTTATTGAGTCATTAGAGCATAACCGTTGCCCGATAATAATGACCGAGCGGCGTGAGCATGTAGAGCTTCTTTCGGCACTGTTGTCAAAACACTGTAAAAATATTATTACGCTGTTCGGGGCTTCTTCTCAAAAAATCCGAAAGGAAACAATGGAGCAGCTGTTAAGCATACCGCAGACCGAGCCGTTACTGATTATTGCAACGGGCAAATATGTGGGAGAGGGATTTGATTATCCGAGGCTTGATACTCTGTTTTTGGCTCTTCCGATTTCTTGGAAAGGCAAAGTGGCTCAATATGCAGGTCGTCTGCACCGTAATTTTGAAGGTAAAACCGATGTGCGCATTTATGATTATGCAGATATTCATGTTCCTACGCTTGAAAAAATGTATCAGAAACGCTTAAAAGGCTATGCTTCCATAGGCTATAAAACTTTGTCCGACGCGGGTCTTAACCTCACGCCCGATTTAATTTATGACGGGAAAAGCTTTTATCCTGTATACTGCAACGATTTACTTGCAGCATCCGAATCAGTGCAGATTGTCAGTCCGTTCCTGCGCAAATCCCGTATAAAACAATTAATTAACGTTTTTTCAAAGGTTGTTGAGAACGGGGCAGCTTTCACTGTTGTAACCAGACCTGCCGAAGATTTTAAAGTGCAGGACAGATACGCCGTAAAAGAGAATACGGAGCTTCTTGAAAAATTGGGAATAAAAGTAATATTCAAATCAAGATTCCATCAAAAATTTACGGTGATAGACAGTAAAATCGTTTGGTATGGAAGCGTAAATTTTCTTTCGTTCGGCGGCTTAGACGAAAGTGTTATGAGATTCATCAGCTCTGATGTTGCAGGACAGTTAATAGATACCGTAATGTGAGTCTTTGTGAAAATATATTGTTCGCACATGTTCCTGCATCGCATTTCCTTGATATGATTATACTGCAAAATTCAAGGAAGTCAAATTTTTATGGAAAAGTACATTTGGCTATACTTATGCTCAACTTCTGTGAGTATCGGCCTTGATCAAACTGTCGGCAATGTACCGATATCAAGGGATGCCATCTCTTCAAGAATCTCTTCGAACTGCCCTCATTGCCTGCAAGCTGTGGCTGGACAGAAATCCCTTATCCCTGTTAGATAAGGATGTATCTTCCGGCGCAACTCTTCTTATCTAAGAATCATTGCTCCTTGACTGATTATTTCTCAATGAGATTTGAAATCTCGTTTTCTCCAAATCAGCCAGCCTATCATCCCAATACCCGCAAAGACAATACCAATGATTACCCATATCATTGTACCAAAGACAGATTCGGCAAATTGCGTATCAACCGTAGAAGTAACGCTATCACAGTCAGTTTCACCAATCATGTCATTTTCTCTCGATACACTGTTTTCTATCGCTTCCGAAACCACATTGCCGGTTTCAAAATGTGTGATCCGTGACTGTGCTGCCGATGAAAAAGCAGATTGATGATCAAAGCAGGACGGTATCATTTGCGCAGCATGGTCGGCAGGTTTAGAGGTTACACTTGAATAAGGAGGAATCGGCTTTATAACAGGTTGATTCAGAAACGCATCGCTCTTTTCTGCAATTAACAGACAGGTGCCTATTTTGCGTTCACTGCCATCGGAAGGCTGATTTAATACGGTAAAGTTCCCGTCTGATTGAGCAATGATTTCCGATGAACCACCGCCGTCAAACAACAGGGCGTCTGTACAGCCAAGGCTTTTCATATATTGTCCGGCTTGAATCGCACCGATACCGTAACTTCCTCCGGAGCCGCGACCGTCAATCTGAACCATAACAATAGATCCGTCCGGTTTTATGCCGACAAGGCTTGAAGGATAATTGGTTGGTTTAATAAATGGATTACCGGTGACTGTTCCGCCGGACAGGACGGCATCCGGACCGCTGATTGCATGCCAGACCCCATTCCATTCACTTGAGGCGGACATCTTCAAATCTACTCTCATCCCGATTTTCAGCGTTTCGCGTATTTCATCCACCATTGCTTCATTTTCATAGCTATATGGCGCGCAGATTACTACTTTTCCTTTTTCCAACGGAATATCTGCTAAAGTATCTATTTTTTCCACAGTGCATACAACCGTTTCATTGATTCGAAATTCACCTTGTAAGATTCTCAGGACAATGGAAGGATATTCGGGCGTTTTAGTAGAAAGTCCAAAATCTTCCGTAAACACATTCAACCCGGCTCCGGTGACATTCCGATTAAAAAGAGCAAATTCCATTGTCGATTGTGTCCCGTCTTCTTTTACAATAGTCAAGGTTTTTGTGAAGGTCAGTTTATCAAGTACAGCCGTGCCGTCTTTTTTGAAGCCAATAGTTTGCCAACTGTCCTGCTTATCCTGACCGATATTCGGAGGGACATCTTCACTGCATATAATCCGTCCGTCGCGAATCACCACACCAACCGGCATCCCCGTAACAGTACCGTCAACATTAAAAAAATCACCGTTGATCCCGCCGACAATAGAATATCCCCGATATTGTGCATCTTCAGCCATTTGAGTGAGAGTATGGCGGCTGTACAAATCAGTGCCAAACCACGGCAATACCATATAATCGGAGCGATTGATATTAAATTCCAATTGATTTATGATTCGGATTTTTTCTCCGTCAACAGCTTTTGATTGTTGATATGTCACTCCCGGAACAACGGAACGCGATGTAATATTTTCAAGTTTGCCCACGCCGTTAGAGGCTGCAAATACCGACAAAACAAATATTGCTGCTGTACCGACAAATACAAATAATTTCCGTAAAATGTGATATTTCATCTTGTTTATCATCCTTCTGATCTATGAAACAGCCTGTTCCTTAAAACAAGAAACAGGCTGTTTGCTATGATGTTAAAGCAACATATTCATAACGGGGTGTTTAAAAAACTAATTTCAAGGTTACAATCTCAAAAGGAGAAAATTCTCTTTCAATCATACCGTTGTGAACTTCTACTTTTCTTTTGTTGTCCTCCAGCATATTGGTTTCCCAAACTTCCGAATAAGAATTATTCAGCCTTAGAACTGCGTTGGAAGAAACGCCTTCTGAATCGTATAGTCGAATAATAATGCCATTTTCCCCCTCTGCGGGCTTTATAGTTTCAATAATAAGATTATCGTTTTCCGGCACAAGCGGAGCGACTTGACCGCCTGACCAACGTCCTTTGATCACAGTAGGCTTTATATTTAGTTCATATCCAGGTCGTACAACGGCCGGAGCACTGAATGAAGAGTTATGCGGTAGAAGGGAATATGTAAATTGGTGTATCCCGACGTCACCGGTCGGATCAGGTCGACATCCGCCTTTATGAAGGCTCAGACGCATATCAGAGCCCAATACAGAGATACCGTATTTACAATCGTTGAGCAATGCCACACCATACCGAGCATCAAACAAGTCGGTATATTTATGATTGCAAACCTCAAATTGTGCTTTCTCCACACTGGTGTTTTCATTGACCGGACGATCTACATATCCAAACTGAATTTCATGCCGTGCAAAATCTGTTTTCATATTAACATAGAACTGCGCCTTAAGCAGATGATGCGGATCTTTCCAATCTGCAACCGTTTCAAAGTCAATTCTCGGATCATCTGCATAAAATACCGTATCCTGCGTAACGGTGGAATGCTGTCCTACCGCATAAACTGTCCGGTAACGAAGCTGTAAAGGTCCGTCTGAAACCAATGTTCTGGATACAACATTACGCTGTGGCTGCATTTTCAGCTTTTGCGTATAATCAATATCCCAATTATCCCATAGATAGGGGACATCCTCGCCACATAGCAGGGTATTCAGAGGCTGTGAAGGATCCTTGACTAATTGTCGGTGACAGCGTATATCAATCATAGAAGTGATTGCGCCGCATTTGTCTGTTTCGACAATGGCAAACGGTGTCATCACCTTCCCGTCTGACACTTGAAATGCAGAACTGCAAGTTATTGCTTGTTCGGGCACCATATTAACGGTAACAGCAGCCATCGGCGGAATTTTCACATTTCCGATTACCAGCTTCGATTGCCCGCTAATATCAACATACCTTTGATACGGATAGTGCTCCGGCACGAGCCCGTTATCATCAATAACAAGCTGTTTGGTATATTCCCAAGAAAGTGGATTGAAAAAGGTGAAAGATTGATCATTTTGGGTAAAGGAGGTAAATATCTTTTCAGCGAGCGCATCTGCTTGCTCCACAACACTGTAATTCTCTTTGATCGCCAACTCATGTACTTCTTGGAGTGAAGTGCCGGGAAGAATATCATGAAACTGGTTCAGCAGTAAAGTTTCATATAATTGATCCGTCTCTGGTTTGCAAGACGGCTTCCCGCTTTGTACGTTGATCAAAGCATCTGCCATTTCTAGGGTGCGCAGAGCGGCTTCTGCTTTCCGATTGGACCGCTTTATATCATGCATCTGCGTTAGTGTTCCTCGGTGCAGTTCCAAATATAGTTCACTGTCATATATCGGCAGGTTGTGCGCTGATTTTTCCAAATCCTGCATAAACCTGCTGACTGTAGTAAACTCCGAACGCGGAATACCCGGCAGATTTTTGGCAAGCTTTGCCGTTTCTACCATATCATAGCTTGGACCGCCTCCGCCGTCTCCAAATCCATATGCAATTAATTTATGATCGGATACATCTTTATGCAAAATTTGGTTTTGTACACCATCCGTAATTTGTTCGATGTCAGGCCAACAGTGCATCAGATTAAAATGCGTCAAAACAGCCGTTCCGTCAATTCCTTTCCAAAGAAAAGTATCATACGGAAACTGATTGGTCTCATTCCAAGACAGCTTAGTGGTCAGAAAATATTTTAATTCGCAGCCCTTCATGATTTGCGGAATAGCGGCAGAATAACCAAATGTATCCGGCTGCCAGAAGGTATCCGCCTGATAATTCAAATGTTTTCTCAGATAGCGCTGCCCTTTGACAAACTGGCGGATTAGACATTCGCCGCCTGTCATGTTTCCATCACATTCAATCCAGGAACCGCCATTAGGCTCCCATTGGCCTTCATCTGTTTTCATTCGTATTCCTTCAAAAATATCCGGATAATATTGACGCATCCATTCAATGTAAGCTACGGAGCTTTGAATAAAGGTATAATCCGGATATTTATCCATCACGCGCAGAGCATTGGAAAATGTACGTGCAGCTTTATGTATGGTTTCATGCACCGGCCATTGCCACGCAGCATCCAAATGGGAATGACCGACCAATCCAGCATAGCCAAGATACTGTTCTCCATCCGGCAAGCGACAATCAAATACGCTGTCGAGCAGCCGATTTGCCTTGCCGAGCAATTCACGCCATGATGTGTCCGGATATTCACCGGGCATCTGCGGTAGCAGCACAAAAAGTTCCTCATAAATATTACTGATTTTCCATTTCAGGAAACAATGTTCATCCAGACAATGATAATATTGTGCCATTGTTTTCAATCGGGATATAAAACGATCAACCTCATGATCGATTTCGACAACGGTCATTCCTGCGAATCGACGTCTCCAACGATTCGGATAAAAATTATCGCAGTTTTGGAAATCCTCAAAAGGCATTGTGCCTAACACCTTATGACCTGCATAAGCCTCCAGTGAAATATGTATCGTTTTGCCGGGGATTGCAGATTGCATCAAGGGCTGAATAACGTGTACTCGTTCCCATGGCTTTGCAACCTCCTCAGTATAATCAAAAATACCGGATGGTTTTCCGTTCAAAAACAACAAGCATTCGGTTGCGTCCGCTCCCGATTTGAGCCACAATTCTTTGCCTGCCCATTCTGACGGAATCGTTATATCTCCGCGCAGCCAGGCATAGCCTCGCTCTTCACCCCACTCGTCGCCTATTTTTAACGTTTTCCACCCTTCTTGTCCGTCCGGTTCCTTACGCAAAGTATAATCCAGCGTTTCATAAATCTCACAGGGAATTTCAGCGAGCGGAAGTATTCGATATTTTTCGTAGCTTACAGCCATTTGATTTACTTTTTGAATGAGTTTGTTTTTATCCTTATCCATATAATCTACCTTGCCCTTAACAGAAGCTATTATTTTTCAAAAAATGATTCCTTGCGGAAAGCCATACACACTCATGCGAATGTGTATGGCTCTCCCCGAGGGGGGAGAGCTGCTTTTCTCGAAGACAAGCTGTAATCTGCCGATACCGCTATTGTTCGAGATTAGTCGGAGAATGGATCATTGATTATTCCATCTCTTCTTTTCTTTTTTTACCACAGTAAAAAGCAATGCCCAGGCCGATTGTCAAACCTGTTAAAGCAATCGGAAGCATATTGTTAACACCTGTCTCAGTAACATCTTGATTCGTCGTACCTTTGGCAGCCGACACACGAATATTATCAAGTTTGACAATAACAAGATCGTCTTCACCAAAATTTGCTTCCTGTGCTAACATATAAAACGCTTCTACGGAGCTCAAATCAAATGAACCGTCTTTGGCTGTCGCGTCGGCAATATTCAATGACACGCTGTTCCAGCCCTCTTTCAGCGTACCGAAATCTGCCAGACTCCATTGAATATAATCACTGGTTCCGCGAGAACTGCTGCTCAGGCGGACAACCCAATCGGTACGTTCTGCCAACAGCGCAGGATCGCTGACATACATATCAAACCGCAGTTCTTTCCCACCGGTCAGATCAAGCGGGCTAGCAGGTACATACCGGAAGCTGTTTTCCCGCAAACTTTGTGCCGAGCTCAAATTGTTGCTGATAGAAGCCTTGCCCTCTGTTTTGCTCTTATCATCCACGCGAACACTGCTGGGATACCATGCACCGATTTCAGCATTCTCTAAAACTTCACAGTCAGAAATGTATACAGCGTTTGTATCCGGTTTAGACGGTTGATCGGGATTCTCAGGAATAATCGGCTGATCGCCTTCTTCCGCTTCTATGGCATAGATGTTTTTATAGCTGAGTTTGATATTACATAAAGCACTGGTGTTTTTCATATCATCAATCGTAATGGTTAACTGATACAAAGTTTCAATCGGCACTTTTTTCAGACTGGTCTGAATATGATTCCAGCCGTCTTTTACGCCCTCAACATTCAGCGGAATGACGATTGCTGCTTCATCCTTCAAATCTTCTGTCGGATAAAAATGGAGATTGATACCGGTAAACCCTTCGCTGTTCTGTACAGCTTCCCAATCACTGACATAGAAATCCATATCAAGAGTTCCCATGCCTTCAAAGTCCAGACCGTTTTCAAATTCATACTCTACCTTCGGATAAAGCTCTGTATTTTGACTTTTACTCCATACAACAGAATTGCCGTCGGTCAATTTGATGCTCTTTTCAGGAGCGGTGTAAGTAGTGATGATCTCCTTGTCCGGATCAATAGTAGCACGCACGTTGTCCAAACGGAGAGTCAGCTCGCCATCATACTCATTCCAACCATGATCTTTGCTGTACGGACTAGCCTCCGGATGTACTGTTTTAATACCGACATTCCAGATTTTATCCAAACTCATATCAAGCTTTGTACGATCAGAGATATCAATGGTAATGGTGTTCCAAGCATTCGCTTTCAGATCTTTCGGGAGCAGGAAAGACTCGCCGGTCTCGCCTTTTGCCATACCGACGTAATTGTTGTTGACCTGGAAATACATCGTGGGCTGGAATTCATTTTTATATACCTCTGCATCACTGATCCAGAGATCAAACTTAATGACATTGCATTTGGAGATATCTATCGAATTTTCCAGATCAATCCGGAGATTGTTTTTCCAACCCGGCGCTTCCGCATATTTTTTAAACAGCGCCTTGATCGAAGCAAAGCCTTGAGAGTACTTGCCGGTATCAACCCAGTTGGAAACATTTCCGCCCGGATTAACGCCTGCGTAAGATTCACAGTCGGCAATCATAATCTCGTTCGGATCCACTTGAACTTCTTCAAATTTGCCTACACGGATATTGGTGGCACCGGCACGGCAAGAACGCGGAATATTAAACTGTGCTCCGCCTTTACCGCCGATAAAGACATAGATGCCTTTGATACTGTTCAGATTGATATTTCCTATCGTAGCTTCCATTGCGTTGAGCGGGATCACCAAATGGCTGCGCTCTGCGCCAGTCAGCATTTTACTGATACCGTATTGCAGGAAATCACCATCCGAATCGCCTAACAAGCGGACGCAGATACCTTCAAACTGCTCGGCGCTCATCACAGAATCATAATCCGAGAGGATGTAATCTAACGAGAGATAATCATAACCGGACAGATCCTTCGCCGTATCAAAATTAACACGCAATACCGTCTCGTCCCAACCGATCTTTCTGCCGTTTACACCGACATCGCTTGCGCGGCCTTCTGCAAGCAGAACTTCACCGTCCAGTTCCTGTGTTTTTACACGGGTGGCTGTGTAATTGCGCACCTTGATGGTAAGATCTTTGGTCAGCGCAATTGCGTCACCGGAGTTTTCTACAACAAACTGCAGTTGTTTCCACGCTTCCAGTTTATCATACGCTTTACCTGAATCCTCATACCAGCCACCGCGCAGCGGAACGCTCACATGATTCCAGCCACTGTGCGTGACATCGCCAATAACCTGATATACATTGCGGTAATTCCAGGATTCTTCATCTTTATCATCTGCTTTAGCCAATGCTTTGAGTTTAATGCTGTTGGCTTTCAATTCATTTTTGAACACTTCATAGTCTGTAATTAAAATATCAAATTCGAGATTGGTATATGCAGATACGTCTACACCGCCTGCACCGAGATTCGATATTGTGTGCGCAACGATACCGTTTTTGGTATCACCGGCTTTTAATTCGGTGTTTCCACCGTATAAATCCAGCGCTTTCGATTCGGTGATTTCATTATTGGAAACATTAACCGCATACACATTAGCAAAGCCAAGAGTATAGTTACGAGAAGCGGTCACCGTAGTATAGTTTTCAAAATAGAACTGCGTTCCGGTTACTTTTGTAAGGTTGGGTTCGTTTTCCTGCCAAGTCGGAGCTTTCAGGCTGACTTTGACATGATTCCAACCGTTGCGGTAAACCTGCTCACTGATATCCCAAGTAAAGTAACCCGGCGTTCCCTCATCTGCTCCTTTATTGGTCATCAGCCGCAGTCTGAAAGAATCAAAATTTTCCTGCGTTTTCATGTATTTGATATCATCTACATAAATATCTGCTTCCAAATATTCCATGTCGGAAAGATTGACAGGATTTTGACTGTTGGCAAAGAAAATCTTTTTCTCGCCCCATGCAGGATTCTTTCCTGCTTCCCATGTATAAGTGTCTTTCTCACCGTGGGTCAGCAGAACGGAATCTGTACTTACCGCAGTCGTGTTTTTAGTAGCGTAAACATTTTTAAGGTTGAAAACATAATCCCTGGTAGGCTTGAGTGCGCCCCAGTCCTCCATGTAAAAACGAAGACCGTCCACCTGGGTGAGATCCAGTGTTCCTCCATCGGAAGTAACTAACTTTGAAAAGCTAACCTTGACATGGTTCCAGCCATTTTGAATCAGCTGATCTTCAAAGGTAAGTCCCTGGAAATTCTTGTCTCTGTTTTCGGTGCCCGGTGAAAACAAGCGAAGATAGCATTGATTAAATTTTTCCTCTTGCTTCAGAGCAGCCAAATTGTCGACATAAAAATCAAATTCCAGAAAATCCTTTTCCGATACATCCACCGGATCGAAGCCGTAGTCAATCTGACCATTGTGGACGTTTTGTCCGGACAGCCATTTCTTTTCGGTGCCGCCGGCTGTCAACAAAACTGTTTCGGTTTTTCCGGTAGGTTTCAGCTGACCGGCCTGCGCTGACAATAATGCCGAACAACAAACGGCTGCTGCCATCGCAAACGCGATAAAGCCGGACAAAACCTTGTGTACTCTTGCGTTTAACATGTAGAAATCCTCCTTATTTTTTATTACGGTTTTACCCGTGTAATCTATGTGATATCCTTTGCAGGACGTTCACTACTTGGAAAACAATCAATCACTCTACTAATCCGCTGCGTTCGATTCCCGAAATGATCTGCCGTTGAAAAATAATATAAAGTACCAAAAGCGGCAAAATCGTAAGGATCAGCGCAGTGTTAGCCTGTACAATATCATAATAATAGCTTTGTGAAGAAGACATATGGGAATTAGCAAGGGAAAGCACCATTTTAGGCAGTAAATCCACACCGCCTAATAGGTTATTGGAATAAAAAGTATCGGTATATTGCCATGCAAAAGAGAGTACCAATACAACGATTAACATGGATTTCGCCATCGGAAGAATGATTCTTCCGAAAGTACGAAGCTGACCGGCTCCGTCCACATATGCCGCTTCCACCAATTCAGTTGGAATATTCTGATAATACTGTCGCATCAGAATAATAAATATTCCGCCCCGAAAACTCAGCCCGGTCAGCCCAAGAAAGATCAGCGGCCATATGGTGTTGGTCAATCCAGCCTGCCCAGTTGCAGCCTGTATGATTCCGAAGATATCAAAAGACTTAAAATAGGAGAACAAAGGAATCGAAATCGTCTGACTGGGTATCAGCAAGGTGCAGACAACTAACACAAACAAAAGCTTGCTGCCCCGAAACCGAAATCGTGCCAATCCATAGCCGACCAGTGCCGAACAAACGGTTGCACATACTGCCGTAATCAAAGCGTAAAGCATGGAATTTTTTAAAGACGGCCAAAAAGTTTCCATTGATATAATATTTTTATAATTGGAAAAACCGGGATGCCGCGGAATCAATGCAACAGTCGGATCATATAAATCTTCACGAGGCATCAAAGATGCCGACAGCTTGGCAATAAACGGATAAAGAACAACATAAGAAAAACCCAACAAAAGAATGAACAGGATTGTTTTACTGAAAAATCCGCCGAGCTTTGCCGAAGATATTCTGCGGCGGGCTGATCTTGCAGGTGTTGTGATATTTTTCATAGCCGCATCCTCCTCATCGCTCCCGTTGATAAGTAAATACAAATCGATTTACGATTAATATGATAATCACCAAAATGACGGCGACAACCAGAAAATACAACCACGCCATTGCCGCACCGTGCCCATAATATCCCTTTTCAAAAGAGATCGTATTAATATAAGTCATCAATTCATTATTATCTCTCGCCAAATAATCAATAATGGTATAAAAGATATTAACCAAAAGCATTGGGCTGACCATCGGCAGCGTGATTTTCCAGAACATCTCCCACGCCGTTGCACCCTCCACACTGGCGGATTCATAAATGGACGGCGAAATAGATTGAATGCCTGCCAAAAAAATCAAAATTTGAACACCTGACAAGTTAACAATATTGACCACTCCGGCTGACATTCCGGATACAAAGCTGATTAAAGACGGACTGAAATTCAGCCCCTGCAGCATGAGAGAAACATCTCCTAATGCCGAACCGGTGGTTTCAGCTCCGGTTTCAATTGCCCCGCTGCTCATTACCGTCATTACTACATTGCTCATATCCAGCTTGCTGATCAGTCCTGTTGCCACAATAACCGGCAAAAAGAATATCGCACGAAACACAGTTCGTCCGGGTAACTTCTTGTTTAATACAACTGCAACGAATAAAGAAAAGATCAGAACAACCGGTATAGTGGTAAGCATGTTTTTTAAAGCATCCAACAGAATCCGGACGTAAACCGGATCTCCTCTGAGCGCATAACGGAAATTTTCAAACCAAACAAATTTCAACTCGAAACCGTTGTCGCCTAATGTCATATCAGAAAAGCTGAACCGAATAGCGTTTACAAATATGAAAAGGAAAATAAAGACAAATCCTATGATAAACGGCAGCGAAAAAAGGACTCCGAAAAGCTGATTATCTCGCTTGTCAAATGTGCTGTGCGTTTTCTTACCTTTGTTTTTCAAGCTTTTCTCTCCCCCTTAGGATAAAACCGTATAACTTTGCGGATCGACAGACACACCGTCCGCCTGATACGGAGTATCATTATAGTTGACATAGATTCGCGTGCCGTTTGCGTATGTGGTGCACGCCACACCGGGAACAGGTATGCTGTGTCCGGTTATGCTTTGGCCTTCTACCGAAGCAAGCGCGTCTGCGACATATTGATATTGCTGTAATGTCTTTTCCTTGAGCACTTCAAAACTTACGGCATAATATCGGGTATGTGAAGTCGTTTTAAAACGTTCAATATGCTCTGCTGCCAGCGTAAAGAGCGGAGAGGTACGCGACTCAATACATCTGAGCAAGGTGGTTTGTACATCCTCTCCCAAATTGACAGCATCGGATTGATAAGTCATGCTTCCGGCTACCACCAATTGCAAAAACGGGACAGCAGCAGTTTCGCCTGTGTAACCGGAATGCTGTATCGGAACACGATTCAGTGCGGAGGCATATGGCAGAACATAAGCATTTGCGCCATCGAAACTGAAGTCCAATTGTTTGCCGTAGGTTTCCAGCTGCTTGGTAATCAACTCTAAGGTGTCGCCTCGGTTATACGACTTGGCATTATCAAAATTGGAGTTTAAGAATTCTCCAACTGTCCCAAGTGAAACCGATGAAATATCAAGCTTTTTGCAGTCTTTAAAAAATCCGTTCCAATAGCGTTCATACTTATGCGGAGATATCGCAAGAGCTTTTTTCCCAAATTGGGAAATATCCGGCTGATACACGCTGTTGCCCGCATACTTTTTGCTCAGGGTCTTTCCTGCATCAAACGCCTTATTAAAGCCATCAAACCAACTGTCATTTGACACAAACAGAAGATCGGCATCCGGATACAAGCTGATATTCTTGTCCGCCGCCCATTTGCCGAGGGCTTTAAAATCCTTCTTTCCGCCCAAAGATCCGGAAAGTTTTACTTTGTTGGATATACCGGCATCTAAACCGTTTTTTTGCCATCCTGTCAACATCAGTTGGAGACTCTTAACTCCATTTTGAAGGAAGTATTCCGCCATGTCACGGGTTTTCAAATAGGAGGTGTATCCGGCGTTCATCTGTATGTCCAGTCCAAGGAAAGAAGTCGCATAAAGGGAAGTTCCCAATGTTTCCAAGCCCATTTGAAGCCGATTGCTCTTGGCATTCTCTTTCATTCCGTGGTTGAGCAGGTATTGCCGATAGTACTGTGCCATATGATAATAGCTCGCTTGCTCGCCGTCAAAGACGGCATAGCTTATTTTAAAATCCTTTTTATAAGCATTTTTATCATATACATAAACCTTTTGCGCGGAGCCGATCGAAGCGACCTTTGCATCCAATGTTACCAGCTCGCTTGTCGTCAGATAAAAGGTATTGTAAGCCGCATAATAATCGCTGTTAGGGTGCGCCAGCTTTGCTGAGATGGTACTCACTTCCGCGCCGCTTTCTATAATGGCAAACACAGCGGTTTGATTGCTGCGGCGAATGCCGAAAACCGGCAAATAGAACTGTTGTCCGGCACGTTCATCTACTTTTTGTGTTACTGCAGCATCTCTGCCATATACATTGCCGGAAATAACTGGTCGACGATTTTCATCCGGGTTTGTCATCGACAACAGTGCTCCGGAACCATCCGGTAAAAAGAGATAGCCGTCATTTTGACTTCCGGGCTTCTCGGCGCCGAAATACTCAAGCACCTGAATGGAAATCAAGGTATAATTCGCCTTGTCGTATTCAATAGAATTGTTCGGTATCGTCACACAAAGTCCGTCGTCGGTCAAGCGGTATTCAAGATCAAGCTTAAAATTCGGAACGGTGCTGTTGTCTTCCGTTTCTGTTATTTTTAACTGCTCCATGTCAGCTTTATAGTCCTCAGCGGTATAACCTGCCTCCTCCAAATATCCGATCAAATCCTCTTTTTCCCGATCAGACAATTCAATGCAGATATATAAATCCTGCTCTTCTAATAACGGATATGCCGTAAGCAATTCTTTCCGTTCTTGTTCATCGACAATATCTGCAAGCGAATATAATGTGTAAAAAACATTCATCTTGCGCTGCGCTCGTTTTTCCATTTTCGAAACCAGCTCGTCGAATCGGGAAACTGTAAACGCCGCCGGAATTTGAAAATCTGCTTTTTCCTTGCCGATTGACAGAGAAAAATCGACCCCGTCCTTGACCTCTTTCACCTGAAACTGTCCCAATTCGGCACAATCCGTGGAAGACCAAAGACTGCTTTTATTGTTTTGATTGTCTACATAGGTGAGAACAAGCTGCGATTCAAGCTCTTTTTCGGTATCCCCGTTATAATGAGAATCCTGCGCCGCATTATAAGGATTAGAAGTGACTACTTTGCCAGAGATTTTATCCCGAAGCGCGATCGCCATTGTTTTTTCATTGTAATACATCTGAAACCGACTGTTTTCAGCGGCTGGTTTCATAGAGGAAATCATTTCCTCCTCCGATGCAAAGTCGGTGATGATTTCCTGTGATTCCCCGCTTGGAGAATCCGTGCTGCCGATATCATCAGGCTGGAGTTCCTCAGCCAGCACGCTGCCGGTCGAAAGCAGCAGTGTGCCGGTCAGAAGCAAGGAAATCAGCATTTTTTTATTCATTTTGGTACCCTGCCTTTCGGTGTAATACAAGACTTTACAGACGGAATGAAATTTCATTAATCATATTGACGATCCAATCGATCATCCGTCCGGTCAAACTGAAAAAGGTCATAAGAAGGAACAGAATAAGTGCGATACCGATAATCGATAAAATCGAAACCAAAATATTCTTTCCTAAACTGTATTCGTGGGTAACCATGGCACCGAAGAATACTAAAAGACCCATCCAGAAGGTTCCCAACCCGATAGCAAAGCTTAATATGCCAAGCTCTTCTGTAATGAGAAAGTTGCTGATGGCTGTGCATGGTATTGTAAACAAAACCATAGGGATCATTGCATAGGAAGTAGCGATAAAAATATCGCGAAAGCTACCTTTACCATCCATGAGAGAGGTTAAACACCAGTTTGCAATAATCCAAAGCGTAAACGGAATCAGTATATTCAGCAAAGCACCGCCGAGCGATCCTTTTTCGCCCATCAAATATCCCTGACCTAAAACCCCGTAAAGCTGTGCAAATACCGCTGCACACAGCCAAAAAACCGCGCCTCTGATACCGCCTCTCTTTTCATGCTTCAGATCCCAAAAGCCATCAAAAGGGTGAAAAATCAGATGGAAACCATATAAAATTTCCGCACCGAATGTCACAGTAGTACCGGCTGTTTTCAAGCGGCTGTTGCATTTTTTGGCGTAACCGAAAAATTTAACAACGCCGATAATCAGAATAACCACCACTGCTATCAGCAAAATACCGATTTTGTCCAGAATCTGCTGACGGTAGAGCTTAAAAGCCTTGGAATAATAAGAACGATTATTGATCAATCGAAAATTATCCATCGCTTGTTGATATTTTTCCTGCTCCAGCAAAGTTTTTCCGATGCCGAGATACGCCATATCAAAATTGTTGTTTAAACCTACAATTTCCTCCCAGGAAGCGATTGCCTTATCATATTCGCGCCGTTCCTGATATCCAATGACTTCGTCAAGTTTTTTTGCGTACTCGGTTTTTTGAAAAACAGTGATAGAATTATCTACTGAATCCAACGCTAATAGATTATCTCCCTTATATGCAACCGAAACAAGCTGACCAAACAATCCAAGTGCTTCGCCTTCCCCGCCGAATGCATAAAGCAGATTTCCGTAGGAATCATATGTAAACACTTTGCTATACTCTTTATCCACCAAGCAGTACATCCCATTTTGAAGCAATGCCACCTCTGTAATTGCAGACGGCTCTACCGGTTCTTTCTGACCTGTATAGGGATCAAAGTTGATATCCCCGACCGGAGGGAAAAAACCATTCCGCTGCAAAACATCGGTTCCGGAGGGATTGATTTTTTTAATAGGCGCATAGGTGCTGTCCGATGATCTCGACCAAACGGCATTGAAGAGAGAATACCGGTCGATCGAGGAAGCAGTCACATACACAAAGCCTTTGTCGTCAATGGTCAAATTGCTGTATTCCATCGGAACAAAATTTTGAGTCATGCTGAGCTGTTCTTCACTCATAAAGGCTCGCCAAAACAATTCCACAAGGTTTGGCGTGACGCGCTGTGCACCGATAAACGCTTCAAACTGGCCGTTTTTATCGAGGGCAATCACGCCCATGTTCGTATTCATGGATACCACATAAATTCTGCCAGCTTTATCTACCGCAATGCCTTTTGGATTATATTTAAAGTTTTCCGGCAAAACATCCGCACTGGGAGCATCAAAAGTCGTAAGATAACGGTATTCTTTATCGAAAACTACAATCCGTCCATTGTCCGTATCAGCAATGTACAGTTTGCCGTCACGGGCTGAAAAAACGCCCTGCGGTTTATTAAAAGTCTGTTCTGTTCCGGTTTTGTCCGTATATTGGTCAATGATTTTTACAGATCGGAAGGTGTTGGGATCCAGAATCACGACCCGATCGTTATCCTTATCTGCGACAACGAGATTACCCTGCGCATCCACAATAATATCGGCAGGAGAGTTGAGTGGACCGGCTTCTCCAAACGAAGACACCTTTTGCTCAGGCATATAAGCGTTTGGTGAAATTTGTACATCTCCCTCATAAGAATAGGTGTATGTTTCATATGGCGCAGCCGCCATTACTGTTCCGGAGCCTGTAATTACAGCAAGTGTCAGGAGGCATACCGCGAATTTCATTAATGATTTCAAAATTCTCATCCTCCTCCCTGCTAATCTTTCATTCCGGATGTAGACATCGTTTCTACGATATTGCTCTGCGTTATAACAAAAATAACGATCGGAACGGACATCATCACTACGGTTGCAGCCGCAGCAGTACCAGAACGTGCAATACCGCCTGAAACGATTTGTGTCAGTGCGTAGTTCAGTGTCTTTAGTTCCTCACTCTGAATCAGAACATTTGAACCTGTATTCCATAGATTTTGGAACGAGAAAATAATCAATGTCAACCACGCCGGTTTTACAAGCGGCATGACGATTTGCCAAAAAGTACGCCATTCCGAAGATCCATCAATTCTGGCAGATTCTAAAAGCGCATCCGGAATACTGGTCTCCATAAACTGTTTCATCAGATAAAGTCCCAACGAAGAGGCAAACGCAGGCAAAATTAACGCTGACAAGTGATTGATCATATGCAGTTTTGTCATAATGAGAAAACTCGGCACCTGTGTAACCGCAGTACTGAACATCAGGGACAACACGATAATCTTAAACACAATATTTTGACCGGGGAAACGGTGCTTTGCCAATGCATAAGCACACAAAGATGCAACAATCAAGTGACCGATCGTTCCTACCACAGCGACAAACAGCGTATTAAACACATAACGTGAAAACGGCACCCAGCTGTCACTCATCATACCGAATAAATCTTTAAAATTTTTCAGTGTGGGATTTTGTACAAAAAACCGAGGCGGATACATCCACAATTCATCCAATGGCTTTAAGGAACTGCTGATAGAATAAACAAGCGGCAGCGCCATAAACAAACCGATCAGCGTCATCATCAGCCAAATCGCAATATTACCGCCCAAAGAACGGTTCAGATACAGCTTTTTATGCTTCACCCGTTTTTCCGCTCGTTTGGATATCGCTTTTTCCATGTTGATAACCATACCTTTCCGTTATCATTTTTTCTGATTCCGTTTGTGTAATCAGGTTCCGACTTTTGCAATTAAGCGCTGAACCAACATATTCGTTCCCACCATCATTAAGAATAACAATGTTGCAATCGCTGAAGCATATCCCATTTCAAACCGCATCGTTCCATAATCGGTCAAGTGATTCATAATGGTATGGGCAGCATAATCTACAGTCGGATAGCCGCAGAGTGCAGTAATCAATGCGCCAACGTTAAAAGCCGAAGTAATACTCATAACCGCACTGAACATCATCTGCGGTTTAATCATCGGCAGAGTAATATACCAAAGCTCCTGCCAACGATTTCGCACACCGTCAATGGCTCCTGCCTCATAGTATGTTTTATCAATCCCTTGAAAACCTGCGATAAAGGACAAAAAGCTGGTTCCCAAACTCACCCAAAGGGATACCACAATGACAATGACAAGAATATATCTGGTGTCTTGCAGCCATTGTATGGGTTTTTGAATCAATCCCAACTTCGTCAGTAGACTGTTAATATAACCATACTCATCGCCGCTGAACATCACTTGCCAGATGAGGTAAACATTACCGGAAATCGAGGGCGCATAAAAAATCAAAGTGACAAACGCACGTAATTTTGGTTTTAGCTCGTTAATAAACCAGGCAAACAGCATACACAGTAAATAGCTGCCCGGTCCCAAAATAACAGCAAGAACAATAGTAATCTGTACGCCTTTCAAAAAAGTAGCATCATTAAAAAACAGACGCGTATAATTATCCAGACCGACAAATTTTGGGGGCTCTAAAATATTAAAGGAAGTAAAGCCTAAAAACAACGACACCAAAACCGGCAAAACAACAAACAGAAAGAACAACAGGAGATACGGCATAATAAACAGATAAGAAATCTTGCTTTTCTTCATCTGTTGCCAAATGTTTTCTTTTTTATCCTTAGCCGGCAATGCTGCGGATTTTCTCATAAAAAACCATACCTTTCTAACCGGTCCGCTAAACCGCGCTTATTTGAACCGGAACAGATTGATCACCTGTGAAAACGGCGAACTATTGGATGCCGAATTCTTCTCGTTTCCGTTTTAACTCGTTGTTAAGCTCATCCACATAATCAGACAGAACCTCAACCGGATTTTCCGCCATATTCTGTGTGCCGGAGCTGTTATATACACGGTTGACCGCGAAATTAAGCACCCTGGAAAGATAATAGCCGCCTGGCACTTCCGGAATCGCCTTAACGTGCTCAAGTTGTTTTTGCAGACTTTGTGCCTCTGTGCTGCTCCATGTCATACCGGTCAACGCTTCCATATTTGCAGTGGGTTGCTTTGCAGCAGGGCCGAGTACGGTTTCCATCTCTTTGGCAAATTTACTCTGAATATCCGCAGAGGTCCACCATTTCAAAAATTCCCATCCCAAAGCCTGTTGCTTGCTGGTAGTTAAAATCATGTCATTCATGCCGGTACCGACTGAAATATTTTCCACTGTACCATCGCTCTTTTGCTTTCCCGGTATCGGTATAAATTTCCATAATCCTTTTATTTCAGGCGCAAATACAGTAAGCTGATTATACATCGTATAGTCCTGAATACCGCAAGGCATTTCTCCCGAACGGAAACGATTGGGAAAATCATAAGTAATCGGCAGATCGTAAAGCGTAAACATCTCGGTAAATTCTACAAAAGAATTCAGACATTCGTTGGATTTCAGATTCGTTTTTTCGCCTTCATTCATATAAAGCTCTCCGCCGTTCTGATAAAGCAGCAACGAATATCCATTGATATCTTTAGGAAATGCCATGGTTAAATTTTTGCGCTGGAGATCGGGAATCATCTCGATGATATCATCCCAGCTTTGCGGCTCTTCAAATCCCAATTCCTCAAAAATATCGGTACGGTAAAAAAACATCAGAAAAGTAAACGTCTCAGGCAAGGCATACGTCTTGCCTTTGTAAGTGTAAGGCTCTATAGCCGCCGGATGAAAGCGTTTTGCTATCTCATCAAAGTCTGAAAAGGCAGAAAGATCAACAGCAGCATTACGCACCGCATAATTGATCGGCTCCGAAACAGGGTTATTAAGCACTACGTCAGGGCCGAGTCCTGCAAGAACGGATTGCAGCAATGTGCCGGAAGCAACCAGTTCCAATTTAACAGATGTTTTGTATTGCACCGCAAAATCGGTATCAATCTGTTGCCGTAAAATTTCTGCTTGGTCGCGCCCTGTCTGCATCCAGACCTTCAGCGTGTTCTTGTAACCAGCGTCAGAAATCTGTCCGACTGAGCTGTAATCCGTCACAAAACTGGCAAAAAAGCACTCTATTCCAAATGCCATCCGATCGAAAAAGCCTTTATCCGCTGCCGGAACCTCTTCACCCTGCGGCACAAAATAAATCCGATCAATTTGCAGCGGCTGCTCGGTAGCGCTTAAAAGCCAAGTACCGAGGGAACCGATATTTGATTTAAACTGTTCCAGATATTTGGCAATCGTTTCGGGCTCACGTGACATCCGATCAAGCTGAAAGATCAGTTTCTTAATAATGGAAGTATAACTGCCGTCAACACCCACCTGTGCATCAATTTCATCCACCACATTCTGCAGTAATTTGCACTGATGAGCGAGTTCCTGAACCTCCTCAGGAATTAAAGCTTTAAAGTTATAATCTCGATAAATATCCGGTGATGTACCGGATATCATGATAATCTTGCGGTATATAGCATTCAGCTTTGACAAAGATGAATGTATTTGACCGATAACCTCAGCAACATCGCCCATAACCACTTCAAGCGTCAGCGTATGTTGCCCGGCTTCCAAATAAAACAGGTACGGTTCTTCGCTGCCAAGCGGCTCAAGCTGCCATCCCGAATCATAGTTGAAGCGCAGAGATGCTGCCTCCTGAAAAGGAACTTTATCATCTATCAGAAGTCTTCGACTGGTAAAAATACCATCTAAAATGTTCTGACGAAATCGAGGCGCTATTTGGTATAGTCCGCTGTCTTTTACTTCAAATGTCCATGTAATCGATTCATGAATCCGTTTCCAACTTGTTCCTCCTACCGTGTTTAGCTTTTGCTGGGTGGCGGATTGCGGATAGGTCGCAGGAGAACTTCGATCAGAAGTAGGCAAAATCGACAAATCGCTTTTTTCTGTCAAAGCCTCTCCTTCAATAAAAGATATATTTGTTTTCGGAGCAGCCGCCCCGTTTTTTTTATAAGCAGTGATGTATTCTTGGTATGTAGGAAGTTTTTCGGGCGCAGACAAACGGATTTTTTCAATTGCAACTTCGCCGCGTACACCGGTCAAACGCAAAGTGTGCGTTCCTTTTTCGAAGGCAAATACAAATGGCGAGCTTACATATCCGGTAGCGTCCCGTAACGGAATTTCATTCCATTGAAAAATTTCAGTAACCTCCGGCTTAATATCATTGCCGGCAACATTGGTTTTTATTTCCCCGTTTTGCACATAGGTGCGTTTTAATGCAAGCCCGGATAATTCTTTAAACAGAACAGAATCGTCAATCATCGCGTTGATTTCTATGTCTCCGCTGGAAAAACTTGCCGCTGCATAAGTCAAATAAATATGATATAATCCATCTTGAGGTATATCAAAGCTCCATTCGGCAAAACCGCTGTCAGAGATAACCGTACATCTTTTCCCCGACAGTTCGTCGTTTGATCCCACCGATGTGTTTTCGGATTTTTCCGTCGGTAGTTCTGAGATAATGTCAGCAACATCAGTGTTTGTTATTTGATAAGAAGCAGCATACTCCAGATAACCTGTTTTCCCGAAGCTTCCTTCTACCGATTTCGGTTCAGAAGATAAACCGGACTCTGCCGAAGTTTGCTGTACGGCAAAAACATATCCGGTTGTCGGAACGAGCATTGTAACAGCCAGTAATATAGAAACGAATCTCTTTTTATAGGCTGACCATTTGAGCATTTTCAAGCCCTCCAAATCGCATAATATCTATTTGACATATAAAATATATCATTTTTTTGCCTGTAAGTCAATAGGAAATTTCATATTTGAATTAATTATTTTTTCTCATGGTTGCTGTTTTGCTAATTAAAATTGTTGTTTTTCAACAAATTTTGATTTAAATATATTATGGCTATAAATATTTATTTGATTTTGATATATTTTTTGCTTTTGCCTTAAAAAACAACTTGACAACATAAATGCTTTTTGATATAATTTAAGCAGGCAAAAAGCTGATAAACCACTTTTTTGAATTATAAAAATTGGAGGAATTGCTCATGAACAACAAAAAAAGAGTAATCACATCTATGTTATGTATGGCGCTCGTTTTGAGTTTCTTGGCCGGTTGTGGAGGAGACAAAAAACCCGTGTCAGAATCCAGCAATACATCTTCTGTTTCTGAAAACGCAAACATTGACGAAACATCCAGTGAAGAAAATGTATCCGGAAATATAGAATCTGCGGAATCCAATGCATCTGCTGCCGATACATCGAATCCTACTCAGACAAGCGGTTCTACTCAAAAGCCCAGTGCTTCCAGCAGTGCCGCAAATAACAACACAGATCCTACTAAAAACGTCGATTTAAAAGGCGCTACTATTATAGTCGCTACAAATGACAAAGAAATATTCGGTACCAAAAAGGGCACCAAACGTCAAAATGCTATTGCAGAACGCACAAGTCTATTAAAAAGCAAGCTGAACTGTGAAATCAAGGTAGATTACAGAGCGGATGCCGAAGCGCTGTATCAATCGGCATTTACGACAATCTCTTCCGGAAAAAAATTTGCTAACGTGATCATCCCGAATACATATAAAGTCTGCGCATATTTATCTTCCAATATGTTAGCTCCGCTCAACAATATTCCCGGACTGGATCTGAATAAATCATATTGGCAATCTGCTGTTACAGGCATCGCCAAATATAACAACAATGTTTATTTCGCTGCAAATCCTGCAAACGAACATCTGTCTATTTCAACCGTTATGTTCTTTAATAAGAAGCTGGCAAAAGCCATTAATTGGGATCCTTATGCAGATGTAAAAGCAAATAAATGGAATTTTTCTAAACTGAAAACAGTAGTCAAACAAGCGACTGTTGATCTGGATGGTAAAGCAGGCATGTCTACAGCTGACCAATGGGGATTGGCACAGACAGATCCGGGAACACGCGGTATGATGGCGCTGGTTACCGGTGCCAGCTTAGAGATGATCAAAGGAACAAATGGTAAATACACCTATAACATGGATGACAAAAACATTATCAATACAGTGAATTTCGGAAAAGCGCTATTCGTAGATGACAAAGTCAATTATCGCGGAAAATCAGACTCCGATATGGTCAACCTGTTCACGTCAGGACATGCATTGCTGTTATCCTCGCCGTTGAGTGATGTGGAGAAAATAACAAATATGGAAGACGACTTCGGTCTGATTCCTTTCCCGCACAGTGATTCGGCCAATAAATATGTCAGCAATATAGACTGGAATGCCAGAGTGATTATGGTTCCCAGAAACATTAAAGGTCAGGAATTAGAAAACACCGGAAAATTTCTTGAGGCTTTTGCTTATCTCGCTCAGGATACCAGTAAAGCAATCAAAAAAGAATATGAAGACCGTCATTTCCGCGATGACGAATCCGGAGAAATGCTTTCTCTGATTGAATCAAACTTAAAGTTAGACGCTGCACAAATATTCGGCGGTTCCAGCTTCTGGTCCATTCACGAAGGAACCTTCCGCGTGTTTTACAGCGCAATTGACGAAAATAAAAATCCGCAATCTGTGGTAGACGCCAACAAAAATGCCGCAATCGAGGAACTGAAAAAGCAGCTTGCAAAAATCAAATAAAACGAACGTGTCACAGCCTGATGCAAAGCTTGCCTCAGGCTGTATTGTCAAAAATTTTAGTATCTTGTGAAAGGATGTAAGACTTACCAATGAATCAATCATTTTGTTTCAGCGGGCGCGATGATTTTGTTTGGGGCATTTCCGGTCATAATAAAAACTATGCCGCCTATCCGGAAAATTTATCATCGAA
>JABLTO010034404.1_pt1 | contig 26520 bp, 26 predicted proteins | sample 7160091 | NCBI WGS metagenome assembly JABLTO01 (sample SAMN14651225, study PRJNA627086) | human gut metagenome | isolation source: feces | host: Homo sapiens
CGCAGGCCGCAGCGGCGGCGGAGCCGCCGGGGGCTGCGCCCCATTCCCCCCTGCACAAACTATCCCCAGGGGGAATAAGGGGCCGGGTTTTCGGCGCAGTAGACCGCTTCGCTGATGGTGCGAAACAGCACCGCCGGAACCTGCCCGCCCGCACGGCCGCCCTCCTGGAAGATCACCAGCACATATTTGGGCTGCCCGGCCGGGAAAAAGCCCCCGAACCACGCATGAACGACCTCCTCACCGTTTACATAACGGCCGGTTTGTGCGGAGGCCGTTTTGCCGCCGGAGCCGCAATAGCGGTTAGCAGCGCGGTAGCCCGTCCCCTGCTCCACCACGTCCACCAATAGGGCGCGCAGCGTTTCGGCGGTTTGCTCGCTCATCACCTGCAGCGGCGGGTTGGAGGGCTGCTGCTGCACCGTCTTTCCGTCAAAGGTGACCCCGGCATAAAGGGTGGGCTGCACCGCATAGCCGCCATTGGCGACAGCGGCCAGCATCGCCGCCACCTGTACCGGGGTGGCAGTCAGCCGCCCCTGCCCGAAGGACAGGTTGGCCAGCTCCCCGGCGTCGGTTTGGGAAAGGGTGGGCAGGGTGCCTGCGGCAGCGGTCACGCCCTCCGCAAGGGTGCACCCCGCCCCGAAGCCCAGCCGCTGCGCCATCCGCAGCAGCGCCCCGGCACCGGTTTGCTGCCCCAGCTCCACAAAATAGGGGTTGCAGGAGCATTCCATCGCCTGCTGCAAACCGACCGTGCCGTGACCCTCCCGCTGATGACAAAAGTAGGAATGGTCCCCCAGTCGGTAAAAGCCCTCGCAGCAGTAGTCCTGCGGCGGCTCCACCCCGTTTTCCAGGGCGGCGGCCGCCACGCATATCTTGAAAATCGAACCGACATTCCACGCAGCGGCGGCACGGTTCATCAGGGGGCTATCCTGCCGGTTCAGTGATGCGGCAACATGGTTGACGTCATAGGACGGCACGCTGCACATGGCACGGATGGCCCCGGTTTCGACCTCCATCAGCACCACGGCGCCCCGCCCCAGCACTGCCGCCTCCCGTTCCGCAATGGCCTGTAATGTCCGGTCAAGCGTTAAAACGATGCCTGCGGTACGGTCAGTGGGGTCATTGACCTGCGGGGGAACGCCCACCGCCTGCTGCCACGCATTGACGGTGTACCGCACCGTGATCTCCCCACCCCAGCGGGCCAGACGGGCGTCATAGCCCGCCTCCACGCCGCAAACGCCGTGCCCCTCGCCATCGGTGTAGCCGATGATGTGGGGTGCCGGCTGGTGCGTGCCATACCGCTGCGGAAGCTCTATTCTGGTGATGCCCTCCCCCGCCGCAGAGCCGTTCCCCGGAACCAGCAGCGGGTGGCCGCCCTGCAAAAGCGGGTAGACTTCGGCAAAATCCTCCGCGGAGAGGTGCTGCCGCAATGCCGTGACCGCCGCCGGGATGGGGTCCACCGCCAGCAGGGTTTTTGTGCTTTCATTCACCAGCGGGCGCAGCTTCGCATCATAGATGCCGCCCCGCACCGTTCCCGCCGAAAGGGTATAACGGCTTTGGGCGGCTGCGGCCTGCCGGTACTGCTCCCCGCGGGCAACAGCCAGCACCCGCAGCAGCACCCCGCACAGCGCCAGCAGCAAAACGGCATAGACCCACAGCACCCGGCGGGACAGGCTCTCCCGCCTCATACCCACAGGCGCAGCAGGGCGCTGCGGTAGTCCCGGGCGACCTGCCCGGCGGCGTGAGTGGTTTGCAGTGCCTCGTCGGCGGCGGCGCCCAATGCGGCTTTTTCCTCCCCGGTCATGGCAAGAAAACGCTCCAGCGCCTGCTCCACCCCCTGCTGCGTTGCATCGGCGGAAAGCGCGGCGCCCGCCCGCAGGGCAGCATTTTCGCTGCTGTGGGTGGCCGTCAGGATGGGCTTGCCGTTTTGCATCAGGCGCAGCAAAAAGGGCGCATAGCCCCCGTAACGGGCGTCACAGCGCCGGTCATCACCGTAGTATAGCAGGTCGGCGGCGTGATAGAGGGTGCGCTGCCGCCCCTCGGTCATGCCGTCCGTCAGCAGCACGTTTTCCCAGCCGTTTTCCCGGACGGTACGGCGCAAAAGCTGCTTGTATCCGCCGTTCCCGGCAATGACGGCCGCTACCCCCTGCTCCCCCATCCGGCCGACGGCCCCCGCCAGCAGCACCGGCAGGCGGCGGGCGGTAAGCGGCCCCGCATAGGCAATGAGGGTGGGGTATTTTTCCCGCAGGGCATGGATAGCCGCAGCGTCCTCCTCCTTTAGGGGCTTGGGCTGTGCCGCAGGGGGCGCCGGGGCAGGCAGGGTGATGAGCCGGGCCGGCTGCTGCCCCCTGTCCCGGCAGTAGTCCTCGCCCCGGGGCAGAAAGCTGACGGTCAGATCGGCATTGCGCAGGGCATAGCCCATGGCGTAATCGGCGATGCAGCGGTTCAGGCGGCTGTCGTCCTCGGCGTAGCGCTCCCGCTGCCATTCCGGCCACGGCTCCCGCAGCTCAAAAACGGTTTTGGCCCCGGCCAGCTTGGCGGTGCGCTGGGCGCAGAAAAAATCGTAGGGGTAGCCCCCGGCGGCAATGACCAGCTCCGGGCGGTAGCGTTCGGCAAGGGCGGGGGCGCTGACATACAGCTTTTTGAGAAAGACCTGCATGCTTTTGCGGGAGCCGCCCACCCCGCGGCCGGGCGGCGGCGCCGAAAGCCGGCAAAAGGTAACGCCCTCCGCATGGGTCTCCTCCATATCCCCGCAGGGGGTGCGGCTGCCCTCCCCCGCCGCAACAATGGTGACGGTATCCCCGCACTGCTGCCAGCCCTGCGCCAGCTGCACCGCACGGCAGTCCCCGCCGGAGGACGGCAGCGCCGCATGGTGATCGATGTATAGGATTTTCATACTGTTTCCTCCTCCATTTTTACCGGATGGGAAAAGTATGGGACGCCGCAGGCGGGATAATCACCCTGCAGGGGAAAAACCGCCCGCCGGTGTATTGCAACGGGCGTCCGCAGCAGGTATAATCAAAGGGAAAACGACATATTCTGCCCAAGGAGGCCCTATGGAACTGCTGATCGTGACCGGACAGTCCGGCGCCGGAAAGACCCGTGTCATCAATGCGCTGGAGGATATCGGATATTACTGCGTGGATAACATCCCGCCGGCGCTGCTGGGGGATTTTGCCGACCTCAATTATTCCCCTGCCGCCCGCTACGGCCGCACCGCCATCGTGATGGACGCCCGCAGCGGGAGGATGTTCCGGGAGCTGCCCGCTGCGCTGGAGGAACTGCACCGCCGCCGGATCCCCTACCGCATCCTGTTTTTAGAGGCCTCCGACGACGTTCTGCTGCGCCGCTATAAGGAAAACCGCCGCCGCCATCCCCTGCTGGATGACTGCGATGGGAACCTCAAGGACGCCATCCGGGAGGAGGCCCGCCTGCTGGGGCCGATCCGGGAAAGCGCCGACTACTGCATCGATACGACGGCGCTTTCCCCCCACCAGCTGCGGGGGCGCATCGTGAGCCTGTTTGAGGGGGAGACCTCGCCCATGCTCATCAGCTGTGTTTCCTTCGGGTTCCGCAACGGGCTGCCGCAGGATGCCGATCTGATCTTTGATGTGCGCTGCCTGCCCAACCCCTACTACGTGCCGGAGCTAAAGGAGCATGACGGCACCGAAAAGGCGGTGTGCGACTATGTGATGGACGCCCCGGAAAGCCACGAGATGCTGCAAAAGCTCCGGGATCTGCTTGGGTTTTCCATTCCGCTGTACCTGCGGGAGGGCAAAAGCCAGTTGGTCATCGGGGTGGGCTGCACCGGTGGGCGGCACCGCAGCGTGGCCATTGCCTGCCAACTGGCGGCCTACCTGCGGGGCCTCGGCTACCGGGTGGAGCTGTTCCACCGGGATAAGGATATGAAGCGATAAGGCGCTGCAAGGGGCAAAGAGGGGCGCAGCCCCAGCCGCCTGCGGCGGCTGACGCAGGCTCCGCCTGCGTGTTTCGGCGGAGCCGAAACGGGCTGCGCCCCTCCCCTGCCCCCTGCAGAAACCGAAAAAACACCTGTCGATCTCCCGTGCGGGGAAAAGGACAGGTGCTTTTTTACGGGTGTTACAGGTGCTTTTCCAGTCCGGCCTTTTGCAGGCCCTTCAGGGTAAGGTAGATAAGGTAGGCATAAAGCGGGATCAGCAGGCACTTGAGGGGGGCCTTGGCGACCGTCCACGCCCAGAAATTCTTGCCCATGTAAAAGGAGAGCCAGACGGCGTTCAGCAGAAGCCCCCACAGGATGCTGACCGCCGCATTGGCGGCAAGGCAGCGGGGAAAGGTAACGGGCTTTTTGTGCAGCAGCAGCCCGTAGGTAAGCCCCCGCAGCGCCGCCGTAAGGGTGAAGCCGGGGAAGAAGGATAACCCCGAGGAGCCGATGGCCGAGCCGAGCAGATCGGCGGCGGCAGCCACACCGGCGCCCCACCACGGGCCCAGCGCCCAGCCGCACACGGCACTGGCCAGCGTTTGCAGGCTTACCCGTTCCGCACCGCCCATCAGGTAGATGCAGAACACACGGGTAAACAGGAGATCCAGTGCTACGAAAAGTGCTGCCAGCACCAGCTTTTTCAGGGCATTATTACGGTTCATCGGGTCGATTCCTCCTTCGGGAAATCACGGGGTTGCTTGGGGTTCGGTCGGGGTTGCAGGGGCGGGCGCCGGCTCGGGGTCGGGCTCCTCACCCGGCCACAGGCCGGCATCGTCCCAGATCTGCCGGTACAGATCCTTGCGCAGGATCAGCTTGGAATAGGTGAACCTCTGATCCACCTGATAATTCACGCTTTGGACGTAGTTCTCATCATCACCGGTATCGATGAAGGAGGTGTAGTGATCCTTCGCCGCATCGTAGCAGCCATAGGCGGTCAGCCAGCTGTGATCCTGGAAAATGATCGGCGACTGGGTATCGCTCAACATATCGACGCCCATCATCAGCCGGGAATCGTATTCAAGGTCAAAGAGATTGCTGACGGTCGGCAGGATATCCAGGCTGGAAACCGGCTTGTCGATGACGACGGGGCCCTCCATATCGGCGCTCCAGATGAGGAAGCAGCTTTGGTAGAGGGAGAACTGGTCCAGCTGCTTGCCCGCCAGCGCATTGAGCGATTCGGTATCCAGCCCGTAGGGGTAGTGGTCGGGCGCCAGCATGATGACGGTATCCTTATCGTGGCCGGTCTCCTCCAGCTTTTGCAGCAGCACCCCTATGGCCTTATCCAGCTCGATATTACAGGCAAGGTAGGCGCGGGCGGCCTCCGGCAGGTCCAGATGCTCCACCGCCCCGCGGTTGCGCATACACATGGCGTTGCCGAAGAAATTATACTCCAGGTGGCCGCTGACGGTGAGGTAGTAGGTCATGAAGTGCTCATCGGCCAGGACGGTATCCAGCGTGGCGTTCATCATATCCACATCGGATTCCGGCCACATCACCTTGATATTGAGGCCGTTGCCCACGCCCTTATAGTCATAGCCGAGGTTGGGATGGGACTTATTGCGGGAATAATAGGTGTAGGTGTGGTCGTGGTAGGCACGGGTGGTGTAGCCCATCGCCCGGAACTGGTTGCCGAACGAGAAGGGCAGCCAGTTGGTCGCCGATTCGGTCAAGCTCCAGGTGCCGGTGACGGGGATGAGCCCCAAAAGGTTCACATATTCGCCGTCCAGCGTGGAAACGCCCCAAATGGGATTATAGAACTCGGTGAATTGGAAGCCCTCGCTCCACAGCTTGTAGAGGTTGGGGGTGAGGTCGGGGTCGATGGCGTATTTCCACAGGCTTTCGCAGGTGAGGAAGATGAGGTTTTTCCCCTTGAAATAGCCGGTGTAGTCATTTTCGGTGCCGGGCGTCACCCGGGCAAAATAGCGGTAGATGCCGGCAAGCTCGGTGTTCTCGGTCTGCCCGGCCAGCGCCGCAAAGTCAATATCCATGACCTGCGGCTCGGCCTCCGGCTCCGGCTCGGGCTCGGGCTCCGGCTCGGTTCGGCCGCCCACGGCCGGCATGGGGCCGAAGATGGCGTTTCTCGCCTCGATGCGGAAGGTGGTAAGCAGCCCGAAGCGGCTCACCGAAAGATTACTGATAAAATCGGTGGTGTAAAGACGGCTGGCACTCATTGCGCCGCCGGTATCCGGCAGGATGCAGGCGGTGGTGAGCATTTGCAGCAGCAGCGCCGCAATAAGAGGGGCCAGCAGCTCCTTCCACCGGGTGTGGCCCCATTCGATGCGCTGCTTCCCCTGCCAGATGAGCAGTGCCAGCGGCACCAGCATCAGCAGCAGCGCCCACCAGCACCGCAGGATGGTGCCGAAGATAACGCCGGAGAACTGGGCCACCTGCCCTGCTCCGCCCACCGAAAACAGGGTAAAATAGACCTTGAAGATGGCGTAGTACACCACCTGCCCCATGTAAAAGACGCTGAAAACGGCCCACAGGACGGTCACGACGATGCGCCCGGCCTTGGGGGAAAAGGCCTTGCCCAAAAGGGCAAGCAGCAGCCCCGCCGCCAGCGAAAAGCCGAAGGTGTAAAGCAGTCCCTTGGGGTAATCAAAGCCGATGGTGGCGATCCGCAGCACCAGCTCCATCCACAGCACCGCCGCCGGGAAGAACCACATCCCCCGCCATGCCGCCCACGGCAGCTGCAGGCGGAATTTCGGCTCCGCTTTCGGCTCGGTCTCGATGCTTTGCTCGGTAACGGTCATCATATCACTTCCGTTCGATAAAATATGCCGGGATATGCGGGTTTTCGATCTATTATAGCACAGTACCGTCCCGCTGCCAATAAATAATTCTGCGATTTTGGGCACATACTACCCCTAAAGCCGCGGCGGGCGCCGCGAAGCGGGCGAGGGGCGCCCGTCAGGGTGCCCCGAGGGACAGCGCAGCGGTGCCCGCCGAATACGGCTCCCCGCACACCGAAAAAAACAGGAGGTACCCCGATGAACAGTTATTTTGACCAGCAGTGGGATCAGCAGCTGGCCGGCCGACCCGTGGCGCTGGCCGCCTTTACCCGGCTTTCCCCCGCCGCGCAGGAGCGCATAGTGGGCTATGTGCAAAGCTGCGATGACACATGGGAGGCCAACCGCCGCATCCGGCTGATGCTGCAGCGGCTGGAGGACGGCACCGCCGCCCCGCCCGAGGGATAAAAATATTGCCGCAAGGAAATGTGCTTCCCTGCGGCAGTTTTTTATTTACTGGCGGCCTGCCAGCTTATAGTCATCGCTGAAGCTGAAATAGGGGCAGGCTTCAAACCGGTGCTGCAAAAACAGCACCATTTCGTCCTCATCCAAATTCATTTCGCAGATGTAGCAGGCCATTTCGTCGTCGTACTCGTAGTGGGCGCAGAATTCGCAGCTGCCGCCCGCCTTTTCGGTCTTTCCCGCCATCACAGCGCCCCCTTACAGCTCACATTCGGTAAAGCTGCCGTCCGCATTGACCTGCACGGGGTGGTAGCTGTTGCCGGAATACTTGAGGATGGTCTTGAGGCGGGGACGCTCGTTTTCGCTGTAAAAGACGAAGGAAACGCCCTCCCGCCCGGCACGCCCGGTGCGCCCGATGCGGTGCAGGTAGTATTCGTTCTCATTGGGGATCTCGTAGTTAAAGGCGGCGTCCACCTGCTCCACATCGATGCCGCGGGCGGCAACGTCGGTGGCGACCAGCACATCGAATTCGTTATTGCGGTAGGCCGCCATGATGCGGTTGCGGGCCGCCTGCTCCATATCGCCGTTCAGGCATTTGGCGCGCAGCCCCGCCTTTTCCAGGTGGGTCACCAGGCTGACGGTGCCGTACTTGGTATTGCAGAACACCATGCTGCGGCGGTATTCCTCCCGCTTCAGCAGCCCGATGAGCGTTTCGATGCGCTCCCGGCCGCTGCACTTGATGCAGTACTGGGTGATGCGGGGCTTGCTTTCCGCCACCGGCTCCACCACCAGCTCCACGGGGTCCAGCTGGTACAGCCAGCCGATATCCATGACCTCGCGGGAAATGGTGGCCGAGAACATCGACATCTGCTTGGTGCGGGGCACCCGGTCCAGGATCCACCGCACATCCTGGTAAAAGCCCATATCCAGCATCTCGTCGGCTTCATCCAGCACGATCATCTCGGTGCGGTCGATGGCGACGTTGCGGCGGCGCATATGGTCCATCAGCCGGCCGGGGGTCGCCACCACGATCTGCGGGTTCTTTTTCAGGGCGTTGATCTGCGGCTGCATCGACTGTCCCCCGTACACCGCCACGATGGAAAACCCGGGGATGTATTTCCCCAGCTTTTGCAGCTCCTCGGTGATCTGCAGGCAAAGCTCGCGGGTGGGGCAGAGGATGACCCCCTGCACATAGCCCTTTTCCGGCCGGATGCGCTCGACCATCGGCACGCCGAAGGCGCAGGTCTTGCCGGTGCCGGTGGGTGCCTTCGCAATGACCTCCTTCCCGGCCAGCAGCTCCGGGATCGCCTTCTGCTGGATCTCGGTCATCTCGGTAAAGCCCATTTCGGCAATCGCTTTTTTCATTTCCTCCCGGATGGGCAGTTCGCTGTAATTCGTTATCATGCTCTACTTCCTTTTCCTTTATTGGCTCTCTGCAGCTCCCCGCCCGGGGGCGCAGCCCGTTTCGGCTCCGCCGAAACACACGGGCTTTGCCCGTGTCGCCCGCCCGGAGGGCGGGCGGGGCTGCGCCCCCGCAGCGGATTTTCGGCTTTTTGCCTTTCCGGGCAGTATTATAGCACAAATCCGCCCCTGTTTCAATGCAGCGGCGCCAATTCACCCCGCCGGGCCCCGCAGCGTAGTATGGGTTGAACCTTTCCGAAAGGAGTGACATGATGAGATACTGCAATAACGGCGGCCCCATGGGCGTCCAGCCGGGCTATGCCCCGTCCGGGATGAACCGCACCCGCCGCATCATCGATAGCGAATACCCCGTAGCGATGGCCTATGTGCCGTGGCAGCGCTGGGGCGAAACCTACGACCCCGAAAAGGCGCTGTGCCGCGGAACGCTGTTCCCCGCACTGGATTTCCCCTTTACCGGGTGCGCCTGTGAAAGGAGGAGCTGACCATGGCCGAAAATAATCTTTGCAGCCTTGCCAATGAAGTCCGCCGGCAGGCCTTTGCCGCCATCGAATGCCGGCTGTTCCTGGATACCCACCCGGACTGCCGGGAGGCCGCCATGGCCTACGCCGAAACCGTAAAGAAGCTGGAGGCCGCCCGTGCCGCCTATAATGAGGTCGCCCCGCTGACCCCGGAGGCCGCCGCGGGCAGCCGCAACTGGAGCTGGGGCTGCACCCCATGGCCTTGGGAGGGTTGATTATGTGGAGTTATGATAAGTTATTGGAATTTCCGGTCAATATCAAGCGGCCCAATGCCAAGGCTGCGCAGGTCATCCTGTCGCAGTACGGCGGGCCGGATGGCGAACTGGGCGCCAGTCTGCGCTATCTTTCGCAAAAGTTCGCCATGCCCAACCGCCGGGTCGCCGGCCTGCTCAATGATATCGGTACCGAGGAGCTGGCGCATTTGGAGATGATCGGCGCCATCGTCCACCAGCTCACCCGCAACCTCTCCATCGAGGAGATCAAAAAATCCGGCTTTGACGTCTACTTTGTGGATCACACCACCGGCATCTGGCCGCAGGCCGCAGGCGGAATGCCCTTCTCCGCCGCCACCTTCCAGTCCACCGGCGACCCCATCACCGACCTCACCGAGGACATGGCCGCCGATGGTACGACTGCGTAAGAACAACATATCATCAAAAAACGATAGGACAAGCTATTTCCAAAACATAAGCGTACCGCACAGGCGGCGTTTCTCAATCCCACACAGGGCGAACAGAAACGCCGCTTTTTTCATGCCCTTATGTTACGCAGTAGAGCAGGAAAAAGCCTTGCAGCAAGCGGCTTTTTGGACGCGGTTTTGACGAGGTAAGGTGTTTATACCTTTTCCCTTAAAAACGCGCTTCTACTGCGTAACAAAACCACAGCAAAGGAGTGATGAACAATGGCAGTTTTCCGTGTGGAACGAAACCGCGGCTATACCGTAATGAGCAACCACCATCTACGCAACAGGGACTTGACCTTGAAAGCAAAGGGGCTGCTTTCGCAAATGCTGTCCCTGCCGGACAACTGGGACTATACCCTTGCGGGGCTGTCCCACATCAACCGGGAGAAAATCGACGCGATACGCGAAGCGGTACGAGAGCTTGAAAAAGCCGGGTATATCGTCCGCAGCCGCGAACGAGACGAGAAAGGACGCTTGCGGGGCGCAGACTATATCATTTACGAGCAGCCGCAGCCACCTGTATCGGATTTACCTACATTGGAAAATCCAACATTGGATAATCCAACATTGGAAAATCCTACGTTGGAAAACCCTACGTTGGAAAACCCTACGTTGGAAAATCCAACGCAATTAAATAAAGATATATCAAGAACTGATTTATCAAAAAAAGAGAAATCAAATACGGATATATCAAATACCCATTCCATTCCTATCCTTTCCCCTTACCCCTCACCTTTCACAGAGGACGCGGCAGAGCCGGAACGGAAAGGAACGGAAGCGAAAACGCAGAGCGCAGTAGAGATTTACAGGGACATCATCAAGGACAATATCGAGTATGACATTCTCATACAGGATCCGCACATGGATAAAGACCGACTGGACGAAATCGTTGACCTCATACTGGAAACGGTATGCACAGCGAGAAAGACGCTCCGCATCGCCGGGGACGACTATCCGGCAGAGCTTGTCAAAAGCAAGTTTTTGAAGCTGACGAGCAGCCATATTGAATTTGTCCTTGACTGTATGCGGGAGAACACCACGAAGATCCGCAATATCAAGCAGTATCTACGGGCGGTGCTGTTCAACGCCCCGTCTACCATCGACAGCTACTATACCGCCCTTGTCGCCCACGACATGGCAAGCGGCGCATGGGCGAAGCCGAAAGGCGGCATACCCGATTACACCTGCAACGAGGGCGAAAGCCTGTAAAACCAAAGGAGGACAAGACTATGAAGCAGGGCGCATTGTTTTTTGACGAAACCGCCGACCGCTACGACATCCGCTTTGACCTTGTCGATTACTACGGCGGGCTGCATTGCGGCGAGTGCTTGGAGGTATTCACAGGCGGCAAGTGGAAGCCAACCCGCATGGAGTACGGCGACAACTGGTATCTTGCGGGTGTCCGCGCCGAGGACTTGAACGGCTTACTGGTGCGGATTTAAGCGGGGCGGCGCAGGCAGCGGACGCCCATTTTTTGCGCCCAAAAGCGGCGCAGCACATATCACCACGAAAGGAGGACGGTAAATGCAAGATGAAATCAACGAAAAAGTCATTGCCTTATCCATAAGGACGACCAAGCTCACCGCCGAAATGCTGCAAAAATCCATTCGCTTCATGCTTTCACAAATCAAAAAGCAGTTGGATAAGCCAGTGCAGCACCACGGCAAGCAGCCCCTAAAACAGCTTATGAAGCAGAACGCAGGCGTAAGCAGCATCGAAATCACTGACAGCAATATCAAAGCCTTTGAGAGTACGGCAAAGAAATACGGCGTTGACTTTGCGCTGAAAAAGGACGCGACGGAAAGCCCGCCCCGCTACCTTGTGTTTTTCAAGGGGCGCGACGCGGACGTTTTGACCGCAGCCTTTCAGGAGTTTTCCGCAAAGAAGCTGACACAGGAACAAAAGCCCTCGATCCGCAAGGCGTTAGCTGCCTTTAAGGACAAGGCGAAGCAGCTTAACGCTGACCGCCAAAAGGTGAAAAATCAGACAAGAGGGGGCATTGAGCGATGAAAAGCATAAATCTGAAAAAGCTGATACTTCCCAATCTGCCTTATCTGCTCTTTGTGTATCTCTTTGATAAAGTGGGACAGGCGGCGCGGCTTGCGCCGGGGGCTGACCTCTCCGGCAAGCTGCTTTCCATTGGTGACGGCTTTGCCGCCGCCTTTTCCTCATTCGCGCCGAGCCTGCACCCCGCAGATTTACTTGTGGGCGTTTTGGGCGCGGCACTGATCCGGCTTGTTGTCTACGTCAAAGGCAAAAATGCGAAGAAATATCGCCGTGGCGTGGAGTACGGCAGCGCGAGATGGGGCAGCGCCGACGATATACGCCCGTACATCGACCCGGTGTTTGAAAACAATGTGCTGCTCACACAGACGGAACGGCTGATGATGAACAGCCGCCCGAAGCAGCCGAAGTATGCACGGAACAAAAACGTGCTGGTGGTGGGCGGCAGCGGAAGCGGCAAAACCCGCTTTTTCGTCAAACCCAACCTGATGCAGATGCACAGCAGCTATCTCGTGTCTGACCCGAAAGGTACTCTCCTGCTTGAGTGCGGCAAGCTCTTGGAGCGCGGCAGTCCGAAGCTGGGCGAGGACGGAAAGCCCGTTAGAAAAAACGGAAAGCTCGTCTATGAGCCGTACCGTATTAAGGTGCTGAATACCATTAACTTCAAAAAGAGCATGAAATACAACCCTTTCGCCTATCTCCGCGACGAAAAGGATATTTTGAAGCTGGTAAACACGCTGATTGCCAACACCAAGGGCAGCGGCGAAAAGTCCGGCGAGGATTTTTGGGTGAAAGCCGAGCGGCTGCTGTACTGTGCGTTAATCGGCTACATTCACTACGAAGCCCCGGACGCAGAGCGAAACTTTACGACGCTGCTTGAAATGATCAACGCAAGCGAAGCCCGCGAGGATGACAGCGAGTTTCAAAGCCCCGTTGACCTCATGTTTGAACGCTTGGAGGAAAAAGACCCGGAGCATTTTGCGGTCAAGCAGTACAAAAAGTTTCTGCTGTCTGCGGGCAAGACCCGTTCCTCGATCCTCATTTCCTGCGGTGCGAGGCTTGCGCCCTTTGACATCAAGGAGCTGCGGGAACTTATGGAAAGCGACGAATTGGAGCTTGATACGCTGGGCGACAGAAAGACCGCGCTGTTCATCATCACCAGCGACACCGACCCCACCTTTGACTTTGTAACGGCGATGATCGTGTCGCAGCTTTTCAACCTGCTCTGCACCAAAGCCGACGACGAATACGGCGGGCGGCTGCCCGTTCATGTGCGTTGTCTGCTGGACGAGGTAGCCAACATCACGATCCCCAATTTGGAACGGCTAATCAGCGTCCTGCGAAGCCGGGAAATCTCCGCTTGCCTTGTGGTGCAGGCGCAGAGCCAGCTAAAAGCCATCTACAAGGAACACGCCGACACCATCATCGGGAATTGCGACACAACCCTTTTCCTCGGCGGCAAGGAAAAAACGACGCTGAAAGAAATCTCCGAGGTTTTGGGGAAAGAAACGATTGACAGCTTCAACACTTCCGAAAACCGGGGGCGGGACGTTTCTCATGGGCTGAACTATCAAAAGCTCGGAAAGGAGCTTATGAGCCAGGACGAAATTGCCGTGATGGACGGCGGGAAATGTATCTTGCAGCTACGGGGCGTTCGCCCGTTCTTCTCCGACAAGTACGACATCACGAGGCACCCGAAATACAAATACCTTTCGGACTATGACAAGAAAAACACCTTTGACATCGAGAAGTTTTTGAAGCGGCAGCGTCGCCCGGTAATCATCAAGCCGGATACCGTCTTTGACTATTACGAAATTGACGCAGCGGATTTACAGGAGGTTACGGAATGAACAGACGTATCAGAAAGAAACGGGAAAAGCAGCAGCTTGCGCAGGCGATCCGGGAGCTTGTCACCCTCGCGGAGAAACGGCAGCAAAAGCGGCAGGAAGCCATCGACCGCTTTCTGACCGCATACAGCGCCTACCTTGCCAAGCAGGGCGGCGCGGAAAGGAGGACGCCGTGACGAACGCCTGCAAAACGCCGGAAGCAGTCATGCAGACGCTTATCACCGCTCTTGCCGCAGGGCTTGCGGTATGGGGTGCCGTGCAGCTTTTGGAGAGCTTTCAAAGCGGCGGCGAACGCCAGCGGGCGCAAGCTCTCGATCTCATTAAAGTGGGCGGCGAAATTGTCCGCACCGCCACTTGGGAGGTGATACCGCCATCAAGACCGTAAGCATCGGCTACATGGTACGCGCTCCCACCTCTGCACTTCCTATTCCCTTGCGGGCATTGCCCGCGCAGCCGCCTTTTTTGATGAGGGCGGCTTTTTTCATGCACAAAAATACAAATACAAAAATTCAAGAGCCGCAAAGCGGCAGAAAGTGAGGTCAATCTATGACATTTTTCAATTCGGCAGTAGACGTATTGCAGACCCTTGTGATTGCACTGGGCGCAGGTCTTGGCATCTGGGGCGTTATCAACCTCTTGGAGGGCTATGGTAATGACAATCCGGGGGCAAAATCGCAGGGCATGAAGCAGCTTATGGCGGGCGGCGGCGTTGCCTTGATTGGCGGCGTTCTCGTTCCCCTGCTCAAAGGGCTGTTCGGTTAAGCGGCGGTAATGTCCTATGCAGAGCATACTTGACGCGATTAACGAATGGATCAAGGAAATCCTGATCGGAGCGATCAACGGAAATCTGTCAACTATGTTCGGGGACGTAAACGAAAAGGGCGGTACGATTGCCGCCGAGGTAGGCAAGACCCCGCAGGGGTGGAACGCAAGCATATTTTCCATGATACAGACGCTATCGGAAAATGTGATCGTCCCCATTGCGGGGCTTGTCATTACCTACGTTCTATGCGTGGAGCTAATCAGCATGGTAACGGAAAAGAACAATATGCACGACATCGACACGTTCATGTTCTTTAAGTGGTTTTTCAAAGCGTTCGTTGCGGTGTTTATCGTCACGCATACCTTTGACATCACTATGGCGGTATTCGACATGGCGCAGCACATTGTTTCCGGCGCGGCGGGCGTGATCGGCGGCAGCACCAGCATTGATGTTGCCGCCGCGCTCTCGTCCATGCAAGCCGGGCTTGACGCAATGGAAATCCCCGAACTGCTCTTGCTTATGCTCGAAACAAGCCTTGTCAGCCTTTGCATGAAAATCATGTCGGTGCTGATAACGGTTGTTTTGTACGGGCGTATGATTGAGATTTACCTGTACTGCTCCGTATCGCCTATCCCATTCGCCACCATGACAAACCGGGAATGGGGGCAAATCGGAAACAACTACTTAAAAGGCCTGTTTGCCCTCGGCTTTCAAGGCTTCCTCATTATGATATGCGTCGGCATTTATGCGGTTTTGGTAAACAACATGGTTATAGCGGACAATCTGCATACTGCGATATTCTCCATCGCAGCCTATACGGTGCTGCTTTGCTTTAACCTTTTGAAATCCGGCGCACTGGCAAAATCACTATTCCATGCACATTAAAAGGAGGTTTTCCATCACCAAGAAATACAGCGTTATTTACGCAGATCCCCCGTGGCGGTATGAACGGAGCAAGGTGCAGGGCGCAGCGGAAAAGCACTATCCCACCATGGGCATTGACGAGCTGTGCGCCCTGCCCGTGCCGGAGCTGGCGGCGAAGGACTGCGCCCTGTTTTTGTGGGCGACCTTTCCGCAGCTTCCCGAAGCCCTGCGGCTGATCCGCGCATGGGGCTTTCGGTATCGGACGGTGGCGTTCGTTTGGCTCAAACGTAACCGCAAAAGCCCGTCCTGGTTTTACGGGATGGGCTATTGGACGCGCAGCAACGCGGAAATCTGTCTGCTGGCGACCAAGGGCAAACCCAAGCGGCAGTCGGCGGGCGTACATCAGTTTCTTATCAGCCCCATAGAGCAGCACAGCAAAAAGCCGGATGCAGCGCGGGAAAAAATCGTTGCCCTCATGGGGGATTTGCCCCGTATTGAGCTGTTTGCCCGACAGAAAACGCCGGGGTGGGATATATGGGGCAACGAACTCCCAAACAGTATTGAAATGTAACGAAAGGAGATTTTTCTATGGCGTATGTACCCGTTCCCAAAGACCTATCACGCATAAAGACAAAGGTTGCCTTTAACCTTACCAAAAGGCAGCTCATATTCTTTGCGGCGGCGCTCCTTGTTGGACTGCCGCTTTTCTTTTTGCTCAAAGGCAGTACAGGCACAAGCCTTGCGGCGTTCGTGATGATCCTCGTTATGCTGCCCTGCTTTCTGTTTGCCATGTACGAAAAGCACGGGCAGCCCCTTGAAACGCTGATTAAGAACATCATACAGACAAAATTTATCCGTCCGAAAGAAAGACCCTATCAGACGGAAAACTTCTATGCCGTCCTCGAACGGCAAAGACAACTTGAAAAGGAGGTATCGGCTATTGTCAACGGCAAACGCAAAACGCGCAGGAAACAGGCGTAAGCTCACCCGCGCCGAGAAAAAGGAAATCGCCGCCCTGATCCGAGCGGCAAAGGGCGACGGAAAGGCGCACACCGCGCAGCAGACCATACCGTATCTTGCCATGTACCCGGACGGTATCTGCAAGGTTACGGAAAAGAAATACTCCAAGAGCATCGCCTACGACGACATCAACTACCAGCTTGCGCAGGCAGACGATAAGACCGCCATTTTTGAAAACTGGTGCGACTTTCTCAACTATTTTGACGCGACCGTTAGTGTGCAGCTTTCCTTTATCAACCGGGGAACGCGCAGCGGCGGCGCGGAGGAGGTCATTGCGATCCCCGCGCAAAACGACGCTTTCAATTCCATCCGCACCGAGTACGCGGATATGCTGAAACATCAGCTTGCAAAGGGCAACAACGGCTTTGTAAAGTCAAAGTACATTACCTTTTCCGTGGAAGCGGACAATCTGAACGCGGCAAAGGCGCGGCTTGCCCGTATTGAAACCGACATACTGAATAATTTTAAGGTGCTGGGCGCAGCCGCCCGCCCCATGACGGGCTATGAACGGCTGGAAGCCCTGCACAGCGTATTCCACCCGGAGGGAGAACCGTTCCGTTTCTCTTGGGAATGGCTCACCCCGTCGGGGCTTACCACAAAGGACTTTATCGCCCCGTCCTCGTTCCGTTTCGGCGAGGGCAGATATTTCCGTATGGGACGCAAAATCGGCGCGGTCAGTTTCCTTGAAATCCTTGCGCCGGAGCTGAATGACCGTATGCTTGCGGATATTCTCGACCTTGAAACGGGGATCGTCGTCAATCTCCATATCAAGAGCATCGACCAGACCGAAGCTATCAAGACCATTAAGCGCAAGATAACCGACCTTGACAAAATGAAAATCGAGGAACAAAAGAAAGCGGTACGCAGCGGCTACGATATGGACATCATCCCCTCTGATCTTGCCATGTTCGGCGGCGAAGCGAAAAATCTCTTGCAGGATTTACAGAACCGCAACGAGCGAATGTTTCTCCTGACTTTCCTTGTGGTAAATCTTGCCGACACGAAGCGAAAGCTGGAAAATGACATTTTCGCGGCGGCGGGCATCGCGCAGAAATATAACTGCGCCTTAACCCGCCTTGACTATCAGCAGGAAGCGGGCTTACTGTCGAGCGTACCTATCGGAGAAAACCTTATCCCCATCCAGCGGGGGCTTACCACATCAAGCACCGCGATTTTCATTCCCTTTATCACGCAGGAGCTTTTTCAGCAGGGCGCGGCTTTGTATTACGGCTTAAACGCCCTTTCAAACAACATGATACTTTGCGACCGCAAGCGGCTAAAAAACCCCAACGGGCTGATCCTCGGCACCCCCGGAAGCGGCAAGAGCTTTGCGGCGAAGCGGGAAATCACAAACGCTTTTCTCATTACCGACGACGACATCATCATCTGCGACCCGGAAGCGGAGTATTACCCCCTTGTGCGCCGCCTGCACGGACAGGTGATCCGCATTTCCCCCACAAGCACCCAGTATGTCAACCCTATGGATATTAACCTCAATTACAGCGAGGACGACAACCCCCTTGCGCTGAAAAGTGACTTTCTCCTTTCCCTCTGTGAGCTTGTCATCGGCGGCAAGGAGGGGCTGATGCCCGTGGAAAAGACCGTCATTGACCGCAGCGTAAGAAACGTATACCGCCCGTTTTTAGCCGCCCCCGACCCGGCGAAAATGCCGATCCTCGGCGACCTTTACGACGAGCTTTTAAGACAGCCGGAGCCGGAAGCGGCGCGGGTGGCGGCGGCATTGGAGCTTTACGTTTCGGGCAGCCTGAATGTCTTTAACCACCGTACCAATGTGGAGCTTTCAAACCGCCTTGTCTGCTTTGACATCAAGCAGCTTGGGAAGCAGCTTAAAAAGCTGGGGATGCTCATTGTGCAGGATCAGGTGTGGAACAGAGTAACCATAAACCGGGCTGAAAAGAAATCCACCCGCTACTACATGGACGAGTTTCATTTGCTTCTCAAAGAGGAACAAACCGCCGCCTATTCCGTGGAGATTTGGAAGCGTTTTCGTAAATGGGGCGGGATCCCAACCGCCATCACGCAGAATGTCAAAGACCTTTTGAGCAGCCGCGAAGTTGAGAATATCTTTGAGAACAGCGATTTTGTCCTCATGCTCAATCAGGCGCAGGGCGACCGGGAAATCCTTGCAAGGCAGCTCAATATCTCCCCGCAGCAGATGAAATACGTTACCCATACCGAAGCGGGCGAGGGGCTGATCTTCTACGGAAACGTGGTGCTGCCTTTCCTTGACCGTTTTCCGCAAAACACCGAGCTATACCGGGTAATGACGACCCGCCCGGAGGAAGTGGGCGGCACATGAGATTAGACACCATCATCAACCGCGACGCGCTGTGCGCCCTGCGGGAGCTGCCCGCTGAAAGCGTCCATTGCTGCGTCACAAGCCCGCCCTACTACGCCCTGCGGGATTACGGCATGGACGCGCAGATCGGGCGGGAGGACACGCCGGAGCAGTACATCGTAAGGCTTGTCGAGGTTTTCCGTGAGCTGAAACGGGTGCTGCGCCCGGACGGTACGTTTTGGCTGAACATTGCCGATACCTACTGCGGCACAGGCAGCAAGGGCGCCTACACTGACCCGAAAAACCCGAAAGGCAGAAACGGGCAGAGCCTGTCCCTTGCAAGACGGGCGGCAGGCTGCAAGCAAAAGGACTTAATCGGTATTCCGTGGCTTTTAGCCTTTGCCCTGCGCTCTGACGGGTGGTATTTGCGCAGCGCGATTATTTGGCAGAAGGACAACCCCATGCCCGAAAGTGTGCGGGACAGACCGAGCCGCTGCTATGAGAACGTCTTTTTGCTTACGAAGTCAAAGAGCTATTACTATGATGCCGCCGCCATTGCGGAACCCATTGCCCCAACAACGGCGGCGCGATACCGGGGCGGGCGCAGCGCGGGACACAAATACGACGGCGAGGTACCCGGACAGGGCAAGGTGCAGGGCATCAACCGGGCGCGGACGGGCGGCTACTACGATGAAGCCCTCATGCCGACCACACGGAATAAGCGGGACGTGTGGCATATCAACACCGTACCCTACAAGGGCGGGCATTTCGCCGCGTTCCCGCCGAAGCTGGCGGAAACCTGCATTTTGGCGGGCTGTCCGAAAGGCGGCATTGTCCTTGACCCGTTTTTCGGCAGCGGCACGACAGGGCTTGCGGCAAAAAGCCTTGACCGCCATTACATCGGCATTGAACTGAACTATGACTATTGCACCCTTGCAAGGGCGCGGATCGGAGGTGAAACGAATTGAGCAAAAAGCTGAAACCCCGCGATAAAATTACGCAGAAAATGAGCCGGGACGGACTTATCGAGGTCAACGAAACCGCAGGCACCGCCGAGCTGGTCAGCGGGCGCGAGCAGGACGCGGATTTTTCCAAGCAGCCCGAACAGGCGGCGCAGGAAGCCGCGCAGCAGCTTCCGCACCCATCCGGCAGCGCGGCAGCTCGTCCCCATACCCCGGAGCTTTCCCCGAAGCGGGACGACGCCGCAGCCGAGCGTGTTTTGGAGCATATCGACGCTGCCCATACCCGCGCAGCATCCAAAAAGGCGATAAAGCGGGTGCAGCGGGAAGCGGCGGCAAAAACAAAGACCTCGCGCCTGCAATTCACCGAGGAAGAACGGGCGACGCCGGAGCTTCAAAAGGCGATCCGCAAATCGGAAAGAGCCGCCGACCGCTTGGACGAAGCACGGGCGGCTATTCCGAAGAAGAAAGTCTTAACAAAAGAGCGCACCTTTGACGAAGCCGCAGGCAAGGGCAAAACCCGCCTGCGCTTTGAGGAAAAGGAAAAGCCCATACCGGGCGGCAGACAGCAGCATAACCCCCTCTCCCGCCCCGTGCAGGAGGTCGGCGTTTTCGTCCACAATAAGATACATTCCGTTGAAAAGGACAACTCCGGCGTGGAGGGAGCGCACAAGAGCGAGGAATTAGCCGAGCGCGGCGCAAAGTACGGGGTGCGGAAAATAAAGCAGGGCTACCACAGCCGCAAGCTGAAACCCTACCGGGCGGCGGCAAAAGCGGAAAAAGCCGCATTTAAGGCAAACGCCGATTTTCAGTATCAAAAGGCGCTTCACGACAACCCGCAGCTTGCCGCATCTAACCCCGTTTCCCGGTTTTGGCAGAAGCAGCAGATCAAGCGGCAGTATGCAAAGGCGATACGAACGGGCGGCGCAAAATCCGCAAGGAAAGCCGCAGAAAACACCCGCAAGGCGGCGAAGAAAACCGCCGAAGCGACGAAAAAGACCGCCGCCTTTGTAGGACGGCATTGGAAAGCCTTTCTGATTGCCGGGTGTGCGCTGCTCCTGCTTATCATGCTGATGTCCGCAATTTCCTCCGGCTCTGCTCTTTTTTCGGGGCTTGTCAACGGCGTAATCGGAACCTCTTACACATCGGAGGACAGCGACCTTGTAGCGGTGGAAAACAATTATGCGGCAAAGGAAAACGATCTGCAAAGCAGGATAGACAATATCGAGCGCGATTATCCGGGCTATGACGAATACCGCTACGACCTTGCGTACATCGGGCATAACCCCCATGAATTAGCGTCCTACCTGACCGCCCTGTTGCAGAGCTACACCCCGCAGAGCGCACAGGCAGAGCTTGACCGCATTTTCAATCTGCAATACAAGCTGACCGTCACGGAAGAAATCGAGGTGCGCTACCGCACGGAACAGCGCACAGGCAGCTACACGGACGCGGAGGGCAACACCCATACCTATACCTACACCGTTGAAGTCCCATATAACTATTACATTCTCAATGTAACGCTGACGAACAGACCCATATCCTCTTTTGTATCGGAGCTTCTAACGCCGGAGCAGCTTGAAATGTACCATGTCTATTTGCAAACAAGCGGCAACAAACCCCTCGTTTTTGGCGGCGGCTCTGCGGACACTTCCGCGTCCGAGGATTTAAGCGGCGTTACCTTTGTCAACGGCACCCGCCCCGGCAACACCGTCCTTGTGGATATAGCGAAATCGCAAGTCGGCAATGTAGGCGGTGCGCCTTACTGGAGCTGGTACGGCTTTAACAGCCGCGTGGCTTGGTGCGCCTGCTTTGTGTCCTGGTGCTATGGACAGGCTGGACTTTCCGAGCCGCGCTTTGCGGGCTGTCAGTCGCAGGGCGTTCCGTGGTTTACCTCTCACGGGCAATGGGTCGCGAGGGGTTATGAGAATATCGCTCCCGGCGACGCCATCTTTTTTGATTGGGATTTAGACGGCAGCGCAGACCATGTAGGTATCGTAATCGGCACAGACGGAAGCCGCGTTTACACCGTGGAGGGTAATTCCGGCGACGCCTGCAAAATCAGAAGTTATCCCCTTGATTACGCCTGTATCAAGGGCTATGGGCTGATGAATTGGAATTAAAATTTGAAAGGAGTTTTGACAGTATGACAAACAGCAAAATTGACCGTATTGAAAAGGAAATGCAGAAAACGCGGGAGAAAATCACCGAGTATCAGAACAGGCTGAAAGAGCTTGCGGCGCAGAAAACCGAAGCGGAAAACCTGCAAATCATCGCTCTTGTGCGCTCCATGCGCGTAACCCCCGCAGAGCTTACCGCCCTGCTTTCCGGCGAGCCGATCCCCGGCATTGCCGCCGCAGGGACAGACTACATGGAACAGGAGGAAACCGAAGATGAAGAATAAAGGTTTTTTCAAAACAGCCGCCGCCCTGCTTGCCGCCCTTGTCCTCTTGGGCGGCTTTTCTGTTACCGCCTATGCGGGCGGCGGTGAGGACATTCCCACCAACGACAGCGGCGTGATCGTAGAAACCGAGCCGCAGCCCCTTACGCCGGACGGTAATCTGTCGCTGATTGACGACATTGAGGGAGAAGCAGCCGAGGACAAGCAGTTTATCATTGTGCAGAGCAAAAACGGCAACTACTTTTACATCATTGTTGACCGCACCGCCGAGGGCGAAAACACCGTACATTTTCTCAATCAGGTGGACGAAGCCGACCTGATGGCGCTCATGGAGGACGGCGGCGGCAAGGCGCAGGCTCCCGCCGTTTGCACCTGTAAGGACAAATGCAAGGCGGGCGCAGTCAATACCGCCTGCCCGGTATGCTCTGTCAATATGACCGAATGTGTAGGCAAGGAAGCTGTGCCGGAGCCGGACGATGCGCCGCCGGAGAAAGAAAAAAGCAATGCGGGCGGGCTTGTGATCTTCCTTGTCGTTACCCTGCTTGCCGGTGGCGGCGCGTTCTACTACTTTAAGATTATGAAGCCGAAGCAGGGTATCAAGGGCGATACCGACCTTGACGATTTCGATTTTGACGATTACGGCGAGGACGAGCCGGAAGCAGGCAGCGAGGAACAGGAGGACGAGGAATGAGGTTAGTCATTGCAGAGAAGCCGAGTGTAGCAGCGGCACTTGCCGCCGCCCTTGGCGTAAAGAACAAAAAGGACGGATATATGGAGGGCGGCGGCTACCTCATTTCATGGTGCGTGGGGCATTTGGTGGAGCTTGCGGAAGCCGCCGCCTATGGGGAGCAGTACAAAAAGTGGAGCTATGACAGCCTGCCGATCCTGCCGCAGCCGTGGCAATATACCGTATTCAAAGACAGGCAAAAGCAGTTCAAAATCCTAAAAGACCTCATGCGCCGCAGCGACGTTTCCGAGGTTGTCAACGCCTGCGACGCAGGGCGCGAGGGCGAGCTGATTTTTCGCCTTGTCTACCATGCGGCGGGGTGCGATAAGCCCTTTTCCCGCCTATGGATTTCCTCTATGGAGAAAAACGCAATCAAAAAGGGCTTTGCGGAGCTGAAACCCGGCGAAGCGTATGACGCGCTCTATGCGTCTGCGCTATGCCGCGCAAAAGCGGACTGGATCATCGGCATCAACGCCACCCGCCTTTTCTCCGTCCTTCACGGCAAAACTCTAAACGTGGGGCGCGTTCAGACGCCGACCTTAAAAATGCTTGCAGACCGGGACGCGGCGATCACCTCTTTCAAGAAAGAAACCTATCATATCGTCCGTCTTGATGTTGGCGGCGCGGAAGCGGCAAGCGCGAGGATCTCCGACGCCGCAAAAGCGGAAGCGGTAAAAACGGCTTGCGAAGCGTCGCAGACCGTGTGCGTTTCGGTGAGGCGTGAGAGGAAAACCGAGCAGCCGCCCCGCCTGTTCGACCTTACGGGCTTGCAGCGGGAAGCCAACCGCATTTACGGTTACACCGCAAAACAGACCCTTGACCTTGCACAAGCCCTTTACGAAAAGCGGCTGCTTACCTACCCGCGAACGGACAGCAATTATCTGACCGACGACATGGGCGATACGGCGGTGCATATCGCCGCGCTGCTTGTCGGCAAGCTGCCCTTTATGGAAGGTGCAGACTTCACACCCGATGTTTCCCGGACGCTTGACAGCAAAAAGGTGTCCGACCACCACGCCATTATTCCGACAATGGAGCTTGCGAAAGCAGACCTCGCCGCGCTGCCGGAAAGCGAAAGAAATATCCTCACCCTTGCCGGGGCGCGTCTGCTGTTCGCTACCGCCGAGCCGCACGTTTTTGATGCGGTAACGGCGGTGTTTTCCTGTGCCGATACCGAGTTTACGGCAAAGGGAAAGACGGTTCTTTGCGACGGGTGGAAAGAGCTGGAACGACGCTACCGGGCGACGCTGAAAGGAAAGCCCGACGCCGAGGGCGACGGGGAAAACGAGCTTATTTTAGATGCGCCGACCTTTGCCGAGGGACAGAGCTTTGACAGTCCAGCCGCAAGAGTTACGGCGCACGACACGCAGCCCCCGAAGCCGCACACGGAAGCAAGCCTGCTATCTGCTATGGAACGCGCCGGAAGCGCGGACACCGACCCGGACGCAGAACGTAAGGGGCTTGGCACTCCCGCTACCCGCGCCGCTGTGATTGAAAAGCTGGTCAAATCCGGCTTTGTGCAGCGCAAGGGCAAACAACTTATCCCAACCAAAAACGGCAACAACCTCGTTTGCGTTCTGCCAGATACGCTGACCTCTCCGCAGCTTACCGCCGAATGGGAAAACGCTCTGACGCAGATTGCAAGGGGCGCAGCCGAGCCGGAGGACTTTATGCGGGGCATTGAAGAAATGGCGCGGGAGCTGGTGAAAGCCTATCCGTTTCTTTCCGAAAATCAGAAAGGCCTGTTCAAAGAGGAACAGACGGTGATCGGCAAATGCCCCCGCTGCGGCGGGAATGTCTGCGAGGGCAGGAAAAGCTACTACTGCGAAAAGAAGGACTGCGCCTTTGTCATGTGGAAAAATGACCGCTTTTTCGAGGAACGCAAAACCGCCTTTAGCCCGAAAATTGCCGCCGCGCTGCTTGCGGGCGGCAGAGCGAAGGTCAAAAGGCTGTATTCCCCGAAAACGGGTAAAACCTATGACGGAAGCATTGTATTAGCCGATACGGGCGGGAAATACGTCAACTACCGTATCGAGCTTGCGAGGGACAAAGAACTTACGCAGCAAGCATAGGAAAGGGGTACCCTTTCCGTAAAACCCCCGTTCTGACGCTACGCGCAGAATGGGGATTTTGCCTGTTGGGAAGTTTCCCAAACCCTCTATAAAAACGAACTGAAAGGAGCGAATGAATGAGCGAACAGTTTTCTATCTTGATTGACAGCCGCAGCCGTTTTGAAACGGGCGCACCGGGCGGCGCATGGCTTTCCATGCCCGCTACACAGGAGCAGCTACACGCGGCTATGCGTAGCGTCGGTATTACCGCCGACAACCCGCAGGATTTTTTTGTGGGCGGCTTTGCAAACACCGAGGATTGCCCGTTTGACGTGCCGCTTGCCGTTATCCAAAGCGGCAGCATGGACGAACTGAACTATTTAGGCAAGCTGCTTGAAATGCAGCGTGACGAGGACAAAGCAAGGTTTGCAGCGGCGGTTACGCTTGGTGAGTACGCCGGAAATCTGAAAGACCTTATCAACCTTGCACAAAATCTTGATTGCTACTGGCTTTATCCCACCGTCCAAAGCGAGGAAGATTACGGCTATTACCTTATCGACGAGCTGGACGAATTGGAACTGCCCGAAGAAGCAAAAAAGTATTTCATGTATGAGGAATACGGGCGGGACGCCGCTATCAATGACGGAGGACGCTTCACCGAACAGGGCTATGTTTACAACAATAAAAACACCTTTTCGGAGTGGTACAATGGGCGCGATATTCCCAAAGAATACCGCATTATGAGCTACCCACAGCCGACGCGCCTTGACCCGGAAAAGGTTGAAATGGACGCTATCGGCACAAGGCAAGCGGCGACGCTTACCACAGAGCCGCCGCAGCCGCAGTCCGTTATCCCTATTAACCTTACCGCAGAAAAGCCCGCCGAAAAGCTCAAGGAGATTACCGACCGTTTGGAGCAAGGCATTACGGAGCTGTTCGACAGCGAACGCTACAAGGAGTATCTGCGCGTCATGTCAAAGTTTCATAATTACAGCTTCAACAACACCCTCTTGATTGCCATGCAGAAGCCCGATGCTTCCCTGATCGCGGGCTTTACCGCTTGGAAAAACCAGTTTCAGCGCAATGTCAAAAAAGGCGAAAAAGGCATTAAGATTATCGCCCCGTCGCCGTTCAAAATCAAGCAGGAAATGGAGAAAATCGACCCGCAGACCCAAAAGCCCGTGATCGGCAGGGACGGAAAGCCCGTCACCGAGGAAAAGGAGATCACTATACCCGCCTACAAGGTGGTGTCCGTCTTTGACGTGTCCCAAACCGAGGGAAAGGAATTGCCGGATATTGCCGTGGACGCGCTGACGGGCGATGTGGAGCAATACAGTGATTTTTTCGCAGCCCTTGAAAAGACCTCTCCCGTCCCCATCGGCTTTGAGAAAATCGAGGGCGGCGCACACGGCTATTATCACTTGGAGGACAAGCGTATTGCGCTTGACGAGGGTATGAGCGAGCTGCAAACGCTCAAAACCGCCATTCACGAAATCGCCCACGCAAAGCTGCACGATATTGACCTGAACGCTCCCAAAGACGAGCAGCAGCCCCGCGTAGACCGCCGCACCCGCGAGGTGGAAGCGGAAAGCGTCGCCTACACCGTTTGCCAGCATTACGGGCTTGATACGTCGGACTACTCTTTCGGCTATGTAGCCGGGTGGAGCAGCGGGCGGGAGCTTGCGGAGCTGAAAAGCTCCCTTGAAACGATCCGCTCTGCCGCCGCAGACATCATCAACAGCATTGACGGACATATCGCAGAGCTGCAAAAGCAGCACGAAGCCGAGAAAGCCGCGCCCGATCTTGCCGCCGCGCAGGAG